>Ga0209589_1002225_pt1 | contig 33382 bp, 19 predicted proteins | sample CowpeawhiteBW_FD_187525 | JGI IMG/M metagenome (GOLD analysis project Ga0209589, IMG submission 187525) | Root nodule microbial communities of legume samples collected from California USA - Cow pea white BW (SPAdes) (version 2) | ecosystem: Host-associated > Plants > Roots > Nodule | place: USA...
TAAAACAAAATATAAAATAAACTTAATATTATTAAAATGTTTAATAAAAATATCATTATAAAATTTATATAAAAGTTAAATTTGATCTTAATTTGGAAATGATAAATTGAAAATTAAAAAAAAATGGACTGAAATGTAATAAAAATAACAAATATATGGACCAAATTGAGATTCAGACAATGATTTGACACGTGTCACCTTACTGACTTGACACGTGGCACAATATTGACGTGACAGGTGGCATGAATAATTTTCAAAAAGAAATTCAAAAAATTCAAAAAAAAATTAAAATTTTTTAAAAAAAATTAAAAAAAATGTGGAGCTGACACGTGGCACATCTTTAACACCGTTAATTCTATACTAACGGAATGGACTTAATTGTTACACATTTTCAAAAATATGGACCTAATTGAGACTAAAAAAAATCTTAGGACCTATTTGAGATTTTTCAACAAAAATATGGACGAAGGGAGTATTTTAACCTATTTATTATATTCATTATATTCCTTATATGTATATGGGTTAAATATGTTTTTTGTCCTTCAAGTTTAAGTCAAATTTGGAATTAGTCCCTCTTCAAAAAAATTTGATCAATTTAGTTCTTCATATTTAAAAAGGCATGAATTTAGTCATTTTAACCAAATTTAATTTATCTCGTTTCAAGTGTATTTCATGATAGTATTTAAATTGTTTACACTATGACACATTTTAGTTTCAATGTTAACTTAAATATTATCATAAAATACGTTTAAAATATCAAATAAACTTAACAAAATTTGGTAAGAAGAACTAAATTCACGTATTTTTAAAGATGAATGACTAAATTGGTACAAAGTTTCAAAAAGAAACTAATTCTAAAATCCAGTTAAACTTAATAACCAAAAACATATTTAGCCCTTTTTATATATATATATATATATATATATATAAATATATAAATATATAAATATATCATAATATAAAATCAAATGATTTCACGTGATTATTTCTGAAAATAAAGTTTATTTCTGAAAATAAAGTAACACATTTATTGATCCGAAAATTTTTTCTTTTTAAATACAGATTTAGACGGAATGTAAACTTAAATAAACGTGGACTTAAGCAAATGTTTACTATATTTGAAAACATAATATTCTAAAAAAATATTTCAAATTTTCTTTTCTTTAAAAAAAAATTATTTTGAGAGTAAAAAAATCATAAAAGGAATAATAATCTTTGTTTAGATAAAATAATATATATATTTTTTTACGCCTATGTGTATCGCGGAAGGGCAAACATACAAACTGAAGACAAATGAAATCGAAGGAACATTTGATGTTGTGTGCGACACTGCTCATCTTTCTCTCTCTCTTTCTATATCTACATTTGTTGTGTTGAGTTGAAGCCTTTTAACTCAACTCAACACAGCACTTTCGACTCTCTCTCCTTGTTTTTGGTTTTGGCTAATTTCTAGGGTTTTGCTCTGTCTTTACTATTCCCAACAAAATTGTGCTTCCACACCATGGGGGTCTCCTTCAAGGTCTCCAAGACCGGCACTAGGTTTCGCCCCAAGTCAATTCCCCAACCTCTCGAAGGCGCATCTGACAATTCCAAGTCCCAGGTAAGATCACCAATGCGCAACCGTAATTCGATTCGCCATTCCTACAAACAATCGCAAATTGAGTTTGGGGTCTCTCGATTAATTCACAAGTTTGTGTTTTTCTTGTCATGTGCATGGTTTTGCTGGTCGACATGTTTTTCTTAATCTTTTTTGGGTGTTGTTGTAATCTACAAGTAAAATTAAAGAGTAGTTCCTCACAACGTGTGGAACTGAGGTTTGAATTCCCATTGGGAGAGTTGTCCAACTACATTAAATGTGCCTAACTCAACTGATTTTTTTTTTTTGGTTCCGAAGCAAGAATTCAAACAAGTTTGGGCCGTATGATAATACCTATGGAAGAAAACAGAAAAGCAGCGTTTATTTATTGTCAAAGCTTGTTGAAGTTTCATCCAGTGTTATTTTTCGTTTCACTGAGATTGTTGCACACAAAAGTAATGAAGATGTAGTTGCGCTAGGGAATTTATGGGGAGGAGGTTAGATGTGAAAATCATTGACTACTAACAAAACTAAAGTCTTCTGTTTTATCGCCACTATACGAATACAATAAGTTGAAAATAAGTTGCATAATTTGATTGGATTGGCTTATGCCACACAACCATAAAACTAATAAGTGTCTGTTCTTCTGATTTCAGCTTTGGGGATGGGATCTAATGGAGCTAGGCTAATAATATGTGAAATTTGAAAATGTTGAGTTTTCTGGATTTAATTTGCTCAGTGGATTGGTAGATTGTTCTATTCTTTTAAAGGATATATAACCCTGTGTTGCAATTGCCTGACATAGAATCTGTAGTTTGACTTATAAGTTCAGTTGAAAAATCAATATAAAGAATGGAATTTGTTAAATCTTTAGAATTCAAGTTGTTTTCTTGATTTCCTTAACCATCTTTATTTATACAGAGTGGTCTTGTTGAGGCTGGTGAAAACATTGCTCAGATTCCACAGTCATCTGCTTCATCTGAAACTCTTTCATTAGCAGGTCAGCCATCAAGTATATAGCTCACTTTTGTACAAATCCTGAGTGTTGTGGTGTTTACTTAATTACTTGTTTTGACAGAGAGAGAAGCTTCTTTCACATTGAACCTGTTTGCAGATGGTTATTCTATTGGAAAACCTTCAGAGGTTTGTTTAAAACAATTAATATTTTGCTATAGTTTAAGGAATGACAACAATGTGGTATGCATTCTTATGAAGTTAACTACTTTGAGAATTTTCAGAATGAGGCAGCAAATACCACAAAATATCAAGATTTTCCAAAGTTGTTACATCCCTATGATAGGTCATCTGAAAGTCTTTTCTTGGTAATTATCTCGGCACCATGTAATTTCTTATTCTTTCCGTTTTAAGTTTTAAATTCTAAGACTGACAGTCATTGAGTGCAACAATCAACACTTTCAGCATATGTATAGTAAGCATTTCTAATCGTTGAGTGGGGCATTCACCACTCTGTACTTATTTAAAATAGGCATTACTGTATGCTTGTATCAAAATTCTCATGCTAGACTTTAAGATTCTTGGCTTGATTCAATCAATTTTTAATGACATCATAATTGAGTTTCATAATTTGAGTTTAATGGTACTGGATTTGATATTTGTTTGATTGTCTTCACCTTCTTTACTCAGCACCTTAAAATTGAAAACATCATTATCAATCTTGATATTGGCTGACCCCAAAAACACTATAATGCGATAGCACAAAGATGACTTCTATTTCAAATATTTCTTATACATAATCTATACTGTTATCTTTATAGAAATAAAATTAGGAGCTGATCCTATGTAATCAGGGATATCTATATTATATATGTATTATTAGACACATTTGTATTTATTCCTTTATTATACCTTTCTTATTAGATATAAAATCTCTTCTATTTATTGTATTGGTTCATTTTTTTCAATATAAATAAAGCACCCTTGCTGTGTCCGAAACACACTGTTTCAGTTCAATGTTTCTCTCTTCCTTAGATTTTGACATAGACTATATACGTAATTACATATATAAGGCACATAAAGTACTCTGAACTCAGCTCATTCATAATTATTAGTAAAAAATCTCGCATGTATTAAGCAAAACACCCAAGTAAATTGCGAAGAGCAAAAGTGAAGGAGATTTGGTGGTCTCCATCATAGGTGAGCAGATAGAAGGCATGTTTGGTTGAGAAGAGAAAGGGAGAACTGAGGAGTTTTGTTTTTGCTGTGGAAATGAGTGGGGATTACGGTTTTTTCTTTTGGGCCTAACCAAGGCTCGATGTCATTTTTACTCTAAAAAAAGATGCTGCAACAGGGACCAAATTGGGTTTTGTTACCCATAAACCTTACACCTCTATCAGGCATTACAAACCTGCAATTTGGACTTCCATTCAGCTCCAACAGAAAAAACACCAATGAGTCTTTGTTACTTCCTGAGCTGCTCCACACTGCTATGGCATTGTAGAATTGTTATTACGTGCTATTAATAACTCTGAATGGAAATAGAAATAGAGCCAGACATTTGCTGTTGTCTTAGCCTTTCCTTTGTGTAGCATAACATTCTGTGGCTTATCCAGCAGATTATGTCTTTCGTAATTTTGTTATCAATTTCAGTTTGTATGTTTATGTTGAGAATTTCTTGTACATACCTCCCTTTTTTTTTATATATATAATGATGTATTTGCAGGCCATTGAGTCAGGTCACTTGCCTGGGGATATTCTTGATGATATACCTGCCAAATATGTTGATGGAGCACTAATATGTGAGGTAAGCCTTTTTATTTTTTAGATGCTTTGCTTTCAAAGTTAACATTTAGAGTTTAGTTTACTTTCATATACAAATTTATTAACGGGACATGAATTTTCTTCTGTGCTTTAGTTTGGTTAATTGGTTCTGTTGTTCATATGGATATCTTGTCTTATTCTTCTTTTTATTTTGATTGTAGACAATATAAAGAGCTTCTTAAGTGTTCCAATATGCAGTTTTACAATTTTTTCTCACTTCACTACTTGTTTCTTCGCATTTTCCAGTTGCTATTTAGTATCAATTTTTAGATGCTCATTTTTTTATAAGATTGGGCTTTAAATCTATCCTGTCACTCTCCAGGTGCATGATTATCGAAGATGCTCTTTTGACAAAGGGAGTAGTGTGTCTGCAGAAAGTTCTCCTACTGTTAGCAAAGTATGCCTCAAGATGTCCCTAGAAAATATTGTTAAGGACATTCCATCGATTACTGACAAGTCTTGGACATATGGTGATCTGATGGTAAGTATGATCCATCATTCATGAATGACCAATTCCTATCATTTTTTTCATTGATCTCACTTAGATGATCACATTGATAATAGGAAGTTGAATCAAAGATACTGAAATCATTACAACCAAAACTTCATCTAGACCCTACACCAAAGTTAGATCGGCTGTGCGAAAGTCCACTTCCTGCAAAGGTATACTGAAGTTAATTTTTCCCCTTTATGAATGTAGTTCAGTATTATGGGCATCTAAATAGTCTTGAAGTTAATGTTACAGCTGAATTTGCCAAGAAAGCGATTAAGGAATATGCCAGAGTTTGCTGTTACTTCTACCAATAAAATTCATGGGAAGAAAGTATGCATAGATAGAGTTCAAGAAGCTTCAATTGGCAGGTTAGGTGATTCGGGAAACACATCTTCCAATGCTATTGTACAGCAGACCCATGAAAATCAATCCATGCAAAATCTTACTCCTAATGTTGCCATGGCCTTGAGACCTAAGAATTTTATACCTGATTCTTCCATCCCTAACTTTCCAATGATGTCCCATCAACCAAGATATGGAATGGCAGTTGGAACTGCAAGAAGTTTGCAGGAGCAAGGACCAGTTCCTTCTATTAATTCATCCGGGGCATCTCCTTCTGCTCAAGATGTCATGATTTCATATGCTGATCATGCAAACTCAAGTGCTTCTCTTCATGGAAAAAGGGATCAAGACGGACAAGCATCACCTTTATCCAATATTGCAAAAAGAATGAGGCCTACGTCTGCTGTTGTTGAAGCAATGCAGCATCAGCAAATAGGTTCACATGTTGAATCCCTTCAAGGATCAGATATGAATTGGCAGAATACATTGCAACAACAAGCTTTGGCCAGAGGTATTCAGTATGGAAGTGGTGGCATTCAGAAGTTTTCTCAGCAGGTTTTTGAAGGGGGGGTGAACCAAGAGATGGGGGCAGTTTCCTTTACTGCTGGTCAGCAGGGCATGAGATTGGTTGCAAAAGAAGAACAGTTTGAAATTGACAAAGTAGATGGTGCAGAGACAAACCGCAATAGGAGTGAGATGGAAATGGAAACAAACATATTAGATCCACAACAGTTACGGCTTCAGCAACGATTGCCACAGCATGCATATATGAGACCTAATTTCCCTCAGGCAGCCTGGAACCTGGGTCAGCATATAGACAAAGAAACAAAAAAAGACGACCAGCATCAGAAAAGGAAATCAGTTCAGAGTCCTCGGTTATCTACTGGGGCATTACCTCACTCCCCATTATCTTCAAAATCAGGTGAATTTTCTAATGGTGCTGTGGGACCAAGTTTTGGACCATCTTCAATGGCTGCTGTGCCGGGAACAGCACAGAAAGACAAGACTTCAATGGTCTCAGTTCCTGCTACTGTTGGAACACCATCTGGTGATTCTACGCAAAGACAGCAACAGGCACAACTAGCTGCAAAACGGAGATCCAGTTCCCTTCCTAAGACTCCAGCAATGAATGGAGTTGGCTCTCCTGCTAGTGTTGGTACGACCAGTGTCCCACTGAATGCAAATAGCCCCTCAGTTGTGACATCGAGTTTGGTTGATCAAGGCCTTCAAAATATGCTTGAACGATTCTCAAAAATTGAAATGGTCACAATGAGGTATTCTGATTTTAATTTTAAAACTGCATCCCAATGCCTTTCGTAATCCAATATTTCTAATATTCCACAGATTTATTCTTAGAAAAATAATGCAAATATTCTGTGATGGTGTGGCTTAGATCAATATTTAATCTTTTATTTTCTCTAATGATCTGATTTATTATAATGGATTAGCCTTTGGTCTTGTTTTTTAAACAAATGGTGATGCCATTTTTCTTCGTGTTCTTACAATTATGGTACGAACTTCTTTCAGGCATCAACTTAACTTTAAGAAGAACAGGGTCGAGGATTTTCAGATGAAGAAGCAAAATGTATATGTAACATCACCTATAGCACCATATATAGCCAGTTCAACTAGTAGTGAGGGAGTGATAGATGATTCAATTTCTTTGTCAAAGTCGCTTATAGGTGGAAGTATGAATGCGTGTAAAATGAGAATATTAACTTTTTGTGTGCCTGAGCGTGTAGTTCAAGGTTTGTATCAATTTCTCTAGCTTCTTGGAAATATATAATTTTTCTTCCTAATCTGACATTCCGTTTTTATACAGGAAATCATGTTTCTCTAGTTCCAAGATTGCGTACTCGGATGATAATATACGAGAAATCGGATGGTACTGTGGCTCTGTATTACGGGGATGTTGAAGAGGCTGATTACCTAGCTGCAGAGGATTATCTCCTCACATTACCCAATACTGTAAGTTCCACTGTAGACATGGTTAATATATATAAATCCTTTACTTGAAAATAGTTTTATGAGGTTAAGTCCAAATTTACATTCCAAGACTATGTTAAAGCCTATCCTAGATTCATTAAAAGGAGTCACCTTCCATACTTTTATCACATCAAAAAGTCCAACAGTGTTGGGCTTATTGAAAAATAAATGTAAGTGCCACATTGAGTATGATCAATTGTGGATATTGCCATAATTTTTTTGTCATATTACTTCCTTTCACACTTGCACGGTTTATCTTGCTTCCAAATTATATATCAACTCGGATCTTCTCCATTGTCATTTTGGAAAGATAGTTTTTACCGATAATATGTTAAATTCTGAACATTAAGTTAAATGTTCATTGGTCGTTGACATGAACTTGTTAATTTCTTAACGAACTTGTTGAGAGAGAGAGAAACAAGAGAGCATAGGATGAATTTCGTGTATTTAGACCACAATATACAGGTGAAAAATATAATTATAAAATATTTAGTGATCTTATTTTAGGCTAATAATAACATAAATATAGAATCAATCAAATTAATTTAAATATCCACCATTACTATGTTTACAAGATTCTAACAGAACTGTTATAGTAGAGCAAGCATTTAATTTATATAAGGGATTATACGAGTCTATTCATCTGATTTATGTGGGCTTTCTACAAGTTTATTCCTCTGATTTATATAAGGGGTTTCTACTAGTTTATTCCTGATTTATGTAACCTTTTTGTGAATCAGCATTCTGCGGATTTGCTTGCTGAACAGTTCTGTTCACAGGTATGTCACTCCATAAAACATATCAACACCCAATTTCACGATTTCGATTGCAACACACACCTTCGTCAATTTGTTTTCTGAACAGTTTAATCTTCCTATTGTAGATGATACGTGAAGGATATGTGAAGGAAGATGACCGTATCCAACTTAAACCAAACCTTGTGAACCTTCCATCGGGCAATCAATCTACTGCTCCTAATAATGCTGTAGTTGAAATGCAACCATATGGAGAACCCGTTCCTGGCCAGTCTTCTAATGAAATTGCAAAACCAGTTTCTGGAAATAATGCATCCATAAACCTATCCCAGAATCTTGTAACAAACCCAAGAATGTTGCCACCTGGAAACCCCCAAGCCTTACAGATTTCTCAAGGACTTCTCTCAAGTGCTTCAATGTCTTCAAGACCACAGCAACTGGACTCGCAACAAACTGTACAGCAACAGCAGCAGCAGCAGATGCAACAAAATCAACACACACTCATTCAACAGCAGAATTCCCAGTTCCAGAGATCTCCTATGATGCTTGGGACAAATCAGCTTTCACACTTAAATCCAGTCGGACAGAACTCCAACATGCCGTTAGGTAATCACATCCTCAACAAGTCTTCAGCTCTCCAGATGCAGATGTTCCAACAACAGCAGCAGCAGCAGCAGCAGCCACAAATGCAAAGGAAAATGATGGTGGGACTTGGAACCAATGTGGGAATGGGTAACTTGAGAAACAACCTAGTTGGGCTTGCACCCATGGGCAATCCTATGGGGATGGGAAGTGCTAGGGGAGGAATAGGAGGAAGTGGAATCTCAGCTCCAATGACATCTATAGCTGGCATGGGAAATATGGGTCAGAACCCAATGAATCTTAGCCAGACTTCAAATATTACTAATTCCATAAGCCAACAATTCAGATCTGGATCGCTAAATTCCACATCTGCTGAGATTTTATCCAAGCTTAGATTGGTACCGACTCGAAATATGATGGGTTCCCCTCAGTCAAACTTAGCTGGCATCTCTGGTGCCAGACAAATGCACCCTGGCACTGCTGGTCTTTCAATAATGGGTAGGACTAATGCAATGCAGCGGCCAATGGGTCCACCAAAGATGATGGCAGGGATGAATCTTTATATGAATCAGCAGCAGCAGCAGCATCAACAACCCCAACAACAGCAGCAACACCAACAGCAGTTACAACTACAACAACAGTTGCAGCAGCAGCAGCAGCAGCAAGAAACAAGTTCACAATTGCAGGCAGTTGTTTCTCCCCCACAGGTGGGATCTCCATCAATGGGAGTTCCACCACTGAACCAACAAACACAGCAGCAAGCAAGCCCTCAGCAAATGAGTCAACGAACTCCGATGAGTCCCCAAATAAGCTCAGGTGCAATTCATGCCATAAGTGCCGGTAATCCCGAAGCTTGTCCTGCCAGTCCACAGTTGAGCTCTCAGACCCTCGGCTCTGTTAGTAGTATAACAAACTCCCCCATGGATATGCAAGGTGTTAACAAGAGCAACTCTGTCACTAATGCACAATGAAGTTACAAAGCCTATAATGTCCAAATCAGTGCCCCTCCAACCTAGGTTGTTCAAAACTCTGGAACCAAGCAAATCATGTTGAATATTTGTGCATTAAAGTATGCCGGAAATTGATAATTATTTAGTTATTAATAAACATAGAGCATGTTGAATAAATATGCTTATTTTGTAACTATAGGGGGATCACATGTACTGTCTGTTGTAAATAGTTTCTTCTTCTTTTTTGCACCCATTGAACACATCAGTGAAAGTTTTTACAATATTTAGGCCAATATTAGCTTGTATTATATTTTAGCTATTTTATTCTATTTTTATAGTTTTGGTGCGGATTATTCTTTTTATGGGGCGGAGTAACAAGTTATGTTTTAAAGTAAAAAAATCCCAATCTCAGGTATTTGTGTATCTATCGGTGGGTTGTATTTATTGGGTGTTTATTCATGGACAGGTACATCAATAGCAAAAGCTTGTATTCGAATCTAACGTAATCATTGTTAATGAAACAGAATATTTGTACATGAAAGGTGTTTTGGAAACAGCTTTATAAAAATATGTTCTGCATTTTTTGGAACGAGTATTTTTTTTTTTCTCTTGCTCTGTAGCATTCTTTCTCTTTTCTTCTTCTGGAGCAGCAATTTTGCAGCTGTAGGAAGAAATTGTCAAATTTAACTCTTCCTCACACACACACACACACACACACATATATATATATATATATATATATACACATTTATTTATCAATTTGAAGTACCTGTGCTGAATTTTTTTTTTATCAATGTTTTTTAACTATAATAATAATAACTATTTTAATTTTAAAAAATTAAAATTGATATGAATTTTGTTCAAATATAGTAAGATAAGTTTAACATCATTAAATTTAATAAAAAAATTGTGCATAGTAAAAAAATACAAAATTTATGTTAGAAAGACTCGTTAGTAAGTACGAGTACACCTAATATTTATTTTGTAGAATGTAACTAGAGTAATAAACAGAATAAAGTATAAAGTCGCGAAGAAAAGGTAGAGCATTTAAGCCTTATAAAAATATTTAACAAGACTGAAGTGAAAAGAAACGAGGGAAACAACACAAAATCTTGTATCGAGAGACACAATTTGTTCTTTTTTCCAGTTAAAAAAACCAGAAACATTTGAATGGCACAACATATGAAATCGTACCCCCATAATTTTTCTTTAACTCATGCATTCCCTCTGTCTCTAAGATCATGTAAGAATTTGCAGTTATCCCCAAAATAGCACCTTCCACGGGAATAATGTCTGCACACCTGATTTACCTTAAAGCTTTCTCTGTTGGGTGCCATAAATGGGTGAGAGTGGTTTGCATTTGCCAAAGGTATTCTATGATGAGTGCCCATTGGAAATCCAGTTGTCTTCTGAGCCATGTTAGGGTGGCAGTTCACAAAACTATGTAGGTTTTCTCTGAAATGGGGGTCTGCATAATTATAGTTTGCACCAATATCTGCTCCTCTAACACGACCAATATCAAAAGTATTCCTAAAGTCACTTGTGTAATTCCAAGCTTGTTGATTATGCATACTGTGAACAGCAAATGATGTTCCACCAAAAATTGCTGCTGGATTGTTTAAAATAGAGGATCTTTCTTCCATTATATTGAAAGGTAAAACTGAATTTCGAGATGGAAATTCAGGGTTTTCTGTATTAATGACTACATTTGTTCCTTGAGGTTGATATTGTGGCCTTGTAATGTGTGAATTTGATTGACGTTGGTTCCTTGCTTCATTTTTGGAGACCCTGAACATATAACGCAGAAAGCACATGAAATTATTTTGTAATCATAAGTAGTTAGTATAATCTACAGTGGCAATGTACAAGACAAGATACTTTAAATCTGAAATCAAGTACCTATTTTCCTTAGTACTCTTTCTCTTCTCCTTTTCTTGAACCCTTGCTTCTCTATCTGCCCTAGCAAGAGATCCCCTAGAGTGTTTTTCCATCAATATTCTCTGCCTTTTTGCTTCATCTTCCCATTTCTAATATTAGGGACACATAACATATTAATCATTTAAGGAACCTTTCTCAAAGGGGAATAGCTCTCACTGAAATAAGAAGAAATTGTAGCAAATGAGGAACCTGTCTCAAAGTCTTCAGCCTGTAAAGGTTTCGACCCTTAATCAGTAGGGGGTAAAGGGGAGGGAGAGGCTTTTCTCCTTTACTCCAGAGCACTTCAATCTGTTTATGAACAGGATAAGTACACAAAGCATATTGTTACTAGAAAATCAAAATAATAGCAGCTTAAACTATACTGCTATCCAAGGAGAGATAATATGCATCTTGATTGGTATATAAAAATATACTCCAAGAAAAGGAAACCATAGCTCTAAAGATTTTCTGTAGTCTGATTGATAAATCAGTTACCAGTACCCTTGTGTAAGAGAAACATACTTTGCCATAATTTCAGTATCCATCAAAGAAAACTATCTAAATTTATTCTCACCGTAAATGTATGCTGTTGTTTAGCAGCACCATAGCTTTCTTTCACTATGCGGCCTGCAACAATCCTTTTGCCACAAGATGGACCAGTAGCACTCCGGGATGCGATGCTAAACCTGAGAAAACCAAATCTGATAAGGAAACTGGAAGATGGCTGTAATTTAGAATCGCACTTCACCAATATCATTAATCTCTCCCTTGGAAGTCAGTTAGAAAATATATCCAATGACATGTATATTAGTAAGCAGTAAGCATAACAATGCTGTGCTTGTCAATTTCTATGTATACATGTACTCCCTCAAAAAAAGTTTCAGTGTAAAATATAGAATGTGAGGTTTTTTTCATTTATCATGCATTGAGATAGAAACATGTATGAAAAAAACAACTTACATTTCATAGACATTTTGCTCAAACAAAACAACATCACCAGTGCATGCATCACCTGCACAAGCCAAACTATTTTCAGGTTCTGAAGCATATGGATGATAAAATAAAATTAGGCGAACAGAGTTTGAGCCAACATAAACTAAAAGATGATGATCGCACATCTAGAGGATGTAGCTAACTGCAGAAACTGTTAAACAGATATAGAAATCAGGAAAGTAAATAATACATACAAGAAATATATTTAAATATATTATTAAGAATGGGGATATTTCAAAAACAGAGTACTTAATTAAAATTTTGACTTGGAAACGAAATGTTTTGAAAAAACAACTGAGCTCCAAATATTCTTGTGGTTCGAATTATAAAAATATTTCTTTCAAACTTATGAGGAACACGTTGAATCAGTTTACATATTATGTTAATCCGAACAAATAATCTCACAACTCTGAAAATGCTGCATTAAAACAGCATATTTAAAAAAAACACAAGAACCCACCTTTACAATTTAACACAAAGCTAGAAGGCGGATACTTCTTCTCCCCTCCATTTAAAATCCTGAAGATCACAAAGAATTAGAGAAACCACACAACTTCTTCTTTTTTTCTTTCTTTTTCTTTTTTCTTTTGAAAAACTGCTGGATGAAGTGTTTCACAGAAAACGTTAATTACTTCAAATGCTCCCTTATGCGTTCTATAAGTGTGTCCTTGTTTCCAGTTAGCCTTAGACCATTCTTCCTCAAATACAACTTGCATTCATCCACTTTCAATTTCTCCAACAATCCCTCTGCCAACCAAAACAAACGACAGATGAAAATGTTCAATAGAAAACCTTAAACACGGAAACAAACACGCATCATGTTCAGTTCTATTTCCACTTCTACATAAGAACACGAAGGGTTTAAAAGAAAGATTATAAAAGAGTAGCTAACGATTATTAACATCTTCTGGTAAAACCCAAAATGAACAAAAAAAAAAAAAAAATAAAAAAAAAAAAAAAAAAAAAAAAAGAAAAGAAAAAAAGAGGATTAACCTTCGATTAACTTTTGAACTTTCCCAAAATTCTCTCCATCATTTACAGATGCAGTGGTCGCCAACACTTCCTCACCTCGACCCTTCTCCTCGATAGAGCTGTATACACCAAGCTACGACCAAATAAGGCTTGAGAATTCAATTCAATTTTAAACAATGGGTTGGAATTGGTTCACGATTTTACCGCGCTTTTTCCTTTTGCTTAAGTGAGAGGTTTGAGAATTTGCTATGAGTTACTTCGAGCGCGTCGTAATCGGAGTCTTCTCCCGAGTCCTCCCAGTCGGAATCCGAGTCGGATCCTTCGGATTCCGTAGAGATTTCGATCAGTTCCATAGGAGAATCTTCGATCGCCATTGGTGAACGAGAGTGTTGAGAGTTTCAGCAATACAAAGAGGGAGTTAAAGAAGCTGAAGCTTTTTTTTACCGTTGCAGGAGCAGGGTTTTTGGTGAGTGAGATTCAAAAACAAATAAATAAATAGTAATCATTATAATAATTAATAGCAACATAAAGAATAATTAAAAGAAAATAATATAATATTATAATATATAATTAAAAGAAATATAATACCTCTTTCATTTTCTTAGAAAAGTATCAATTGAAGTTTATATAGTTTATTTCTTTTGTCTTCAGTAGTATTCACTTGGTTCTCTTCAGGTCCCCATGTTGTACATAAAACAAATAAGCACCATAATTTACGTTTTTGACTTAAATTAATTTTTTAATTATAAGAAAAAAAATCTTATGTTTAAACAAGGAAAGAAAGAATTGGGTTTATATATATATATATATATATATATATATATATATATATATATATATTAATAAATATAATAAAAAAATAAAAAAAAAAAAAAAAAAAAATAAATTAAAAAAAAAATGAAAAAAAAAAAAAGAAAAAAAAACTATTTAAAAAGATAAATAAATTATTATTCTTGAACGTATGTACACTGTTTCAATTTTTTTCATCTATCATACTATTTATTACATTTATTAGATTGATCATTTCTGTAAAGTAAGGAATGATTCTATCTTCTCATGTAACACAGGAACCAAAAGAAATATTGAACAGTAAACAGCTTAGTGTCATATATTAAATAATAAAAGTATATAAATTAAATTTTTGAATCATTAACTTTTTGATTAATTGTTGTCATGTATACCTTACAAATTTTCCATTTTTTCTAATATTTAAATTTAATTTTAGTGGCCATTTTATTTTTAATAAATTTTATATTACATTATATTTTAATTTTAAACATAAACTGAAATAAACTAAAATTGGTATCACTGATACCAATTTTCAGTTCTTTATTCTTCTTCTCCTTACAATCCTCATTCATTTTTTTCTCTTAAATTCCTTTTTCATTTCATTCCTCTTTGTCATTTGTTTTCACTGTAAACGAAGTTTCTCAATATTACTGTAAAATAATGAATTTTACAAGCAGATATCATTTAATTTTTCCCCAATATAAAGATTCAATAAGAATTGAGTTCTTATCTAAGAACTTTGGCAAGAACTAGAACTGAAGATGTCCTAATTTCATTCTGTAAGTTCCACAGTTGTTTTTCAACTCTAGGGAATTTCATATTTGATGTGTTGTGAACTTGTGAAATACTATAAAAGAAATAAAACTAAATATAACTAAAATACGTGCTACAATGTGATAAGAAAAGAAAGAAAATTAAAATTACTTAGATGTACATGTATATCACTCTTTCCATCTTTATACTAAAATATGTTTTTATTCATAATTTTTCATAAAAAAAAATGAAGCCAGTTCTAGAACCAAACCGTTTCAAAACAGTTCACTTTAGTGTTTTTAAACAAACGAATTCTGAACACGCCTCTAAAGAATGTAGAATAGTGTGGGATACATGCTTGTCTGTTTCCTTCCCTTCCCACTTTCAAAATCTTTAATGATAATTATTTGTTGTTTCAAACAAAAATCTTACAATAATTCATTGAAACAACAGTGCTGTAACAGTTAAAAAAACATACTGGTAACATACCAATTATCATTATACTAGGTGTATGTAAAACGCAAATCTAATTCGGCGGCTCAGATGGAAACAATACATCGAAGAGGTAATATATGTAATTCATTAACACAATAATCCTGAAAATAATTGATAAGTATAAAGAAGAAATGCCTATATGGATCCCCAATGGGATATAGTTTTCTCATATCCTGGCTCCCTTACTATAAAAGTTAATGGTTCCTGTTTCAGAAAGACTCATCCAGCCATGTTTAGATGTCACAGAGGATAGTCTTTTTTTTTTTTTTTTTCTAAACCAAAGTTGTCCAGAAAAACTAGACATCATCTCATGCATCTAGGTTTCCCACCAATCTGTTCAAAATCTGGATAATCATGGGAGAAGCCACAGTAAGGCAATCCAGGACTTAAATGTCAGACACTGAGATCGATCACCATATTTTATTTTTGATCCAGAAAAGTACGAAGACAACTCCAAAAACAATAGCAACAGGGGCCCACTTCCGAATCAGAGCCTACACCAAATATTTTATTTTAAATTATTTATCTACGATACAGAATATAACTAGAACCCAAACATAAATAAGAAGCTTCAAGCTAATCATTACTTCATAAAGCTGGGCCAACATTTTGCATTAAAGAACGCATGCAAATATTGCAAAACATCATTGGGATTTCAGAGTAATGGTAAAAATGCTCCAAGGTGTCCATCTACAAAACATCATATTGGAATATCTCTAACTTGCATTTTAAAACCCCAAGAAACTCGTTATATTAACCTATACAGCTGTTAATGAAGTTAAAAAAATAAAACCATTACGTGATCCAATATAATTCTATTTGACAACCAAATGCTACAAAATAACCACAGATTGCACAAATTAAAACTACCTCTTAAAAAACTTAGATTTCAAAGTTAATACAAAGTGTGGAAACATTTTTAAAAAACATAAAGACAGGCATACAGCCCCACCACATAGAACGACGTTACTTTGTTTTCCAGTTAATGAAAATATTTATTACAAAAATGTAAATGAAGTATGTATCACGTTTCCAATCTGCGCCATTATATTATAGTAAAAGCCAATAGAAAATGTATAAATTCTAATATTGCAAGCTTCTTCTATCTAAATTATAGAAGCAGTTCAAAGAACAAAACAATTTACTATTTACAGGTCAACCAAATTCACATGGTAAAAAATAATCATGAAGAAAAACTGAAAATGACTAACCTGTCTATTTAAATCTCTGGCCTTATCAGCATATATGCGAGATTCTGATGATAAGCGACTGGACATTTGGCTGACCTCTGCAAATTAGAATTTAAAATCAAATGTAGAACATAAATTCCATACTTCACAAGTAAAACCATAAAATAAACCAAAACATAAATACAAAAAAAGTGGAAATAAAGATCATCTTTATCACTTTTCAAGCACCAAGTTATCAATCTCAGATAGTTTTTACTTAGCCTGCCAATTCTGAAAACCCTAAAGTAGAATAGCAGCAAGCGAATAGCTGTTATTTTAAATATTATAACGCAAAGTAAATAATTTAAACTTCACATATTAAACAACAAAAGCAAAAAATAAAGAAATTCATGATAAATAATGTCACGTTTACGCACACAATCATCATTAATCTTTGAACAATAAGAACCTAGTGATGCTGTTGAAATTAATAGAAAAGGAACTTAAATTAAATACAAATTAGCAAAATGTAAAGTAGGAAATTTAAGGAAAACACAAGAAAAAAAGGTCTTGTAAAGGGTAAAAGAATAGAGAATAGAGGCAAAAAAAAAAAAAAGCAGCAGACATAACTTCTGTCAAATGGTCAAGGTAAAAAGTTGTGAAGATCTTCCACACAAGGGCTACAAGCAAACTACGCTAAATATAAAACTTTAAAGTACACGTTTGAGGGTCTTTACTCAACCTGTTGATTTATCCATGCAAAGAAAATAATTTATACTTCATATATTAAACAACAAAAACAAAAAAAAATAAAGAAATTAATCAAAAATAATAAGTCACACTTCCGCACACAATCATCATTAATCTAGGGACAAAGAAGATAGTGATGCTGTTGAAATTAATAGAAAAGGAACATAAATTAGATTCAAACTAGCAAAATGTAAAGTAGGTAGTCTAAGGAAAAAAGGAAAGGAAAACACAAGGAAAAAAAAAAAGGTCTTGTAAACGGTGAAAGAATAGAGGTAAAAAAAAAACAGACATAACTTCTGTCGAATGGTCAAGAGGGTAAAAAATTGGCAAGATCTTCCACACAAGGGCTAGGAGCAAACTACGCTCAATATAAAACTTTAAAGTAAAGTTTGTGGGTCTTTACTCAACCTGGTCCTTTTTACCGTAATTCAAGACTACACATTCACACTTGCACTTTAGCAAAGTTTCAGACACAATTATGTTTCTGAAGCACCACTATAACTCAGTACCACACAAGATGGCACTACAGAAAGCTGTTTTTCTATTTGAATCCGACAACAATCAAGCACCATTCCACTCTGTTACTATGCCAAAGCACACTAAGGACTATTGTTTCTAAGATGAAGTTTATGAATGCATGTCTCTTAGAATAAGTGCTAATTCCACCATCTTAAAATTTGGGTTTGTATTGAACCCAATCTCACAAAACCAACTTATAAAGTGAGAATTGACCCCATTAATAGATTGCATTTTATTCATATCTCTAATTGATGCAAGACCTTTAACAATGTCGATCACTCTAATATCAAGGGGAAAAAATTCCATTTTAGAGCTCCAAAGCATGTTTTATCTCTTTTAATATAAATTAATTTATTAAGAAAATCAGGAAAAGCCAACTACAATGGATGCATGCGTAATAGACACCTCAATTTCTATATTATACTCAAATCAATGAAGCTCATTACTGCAAATTTAGTGTTTGCATTCCAAGCAATCAGCAGACAAAATTGTTAAAACTAAAATTATTCAAATATTTCAAAAATATCTTACGGTCCAACTGTTCACCAACACCAAGAACTTCCTGCACATTACGAGTCATTATCTGGTGGACTTCATAAAGTTCATCATTCAATTTAGCAATATTGCGCTGAGTATGGGTATCCTGGTAAAGTTTCTTTGTCTTCTGCATAAATGTATCTTTTAAACAATTAAAGAGAAAAGAAAAAAAGGTAGATTAAGAGCCAGTAGAAAAGGACAAAAATGCTAAAAAAGATAATGAAGGATAGAAAGTGATATCTACCAAATTTAATGAAGGCATAAGGTCTGGCAGCAGTTTCAATTTGTGACCCATTAACGCGCTCAAACTCGTTCCTGAGCTCTTCAAGATACTGAAAGGCTAGTTTCTTAGGGTATGCACGGTCACACATTGTCAAGTAACAGACCCGTCCTTCTATGATATAACTAATGCTCTGTTAAGGTCATTTTAGGTTGTGAAACTCTTTCAAATAAAGTTAAAGCACGTTATTTAAAAGTGCCACTAACATAAAATATGATAGATCTCAAGAACAGTTTAAGACAAGGAAATAACTGATGATCTAGATAAGGAAGCATGATTGTGGATTGACAAGATAGTATCCCAAGTTTCACATGCATATAATATATACAATAACCATCTGAATCATAATTCAAGAGAAGGGAAATATGTGCCAAAACACAAAAAAACACAGACCTTTGCTTTTCTACTAATGTCCAAAACCCATAGATTTACTGATACAACAATAAAAATTAGCACATGAACAACTAAAGCAATATGCAAATAAGCATCTTGTATCTAGCAATGAGATACCTGCCGTTAACTGGAAGAAAACATCACACAAATAACATCAAATTATAGACATCTCAACAATTTTAATAATTAAACATCACTCATTAACTGAAAATAATCTCTAAATCGTGACATTAAACAAACTTAAATTAAAAAATCATAAATAATACACCATAAGATCCAAATATAATAAATTAGTCTAAAAAGACAATGAGGAAGAGATCATAGAATTAGTGAGAGAAGGCAAAGAAGAGACTGAGTTTGAACCAGCAGGATGTTCACAAGCTTGCACTATGTACAACCAAGGGGGATGGCAGTAGCATGAAGGTGAGAGAGTTGCAGTTGAAAGTGGCAGGAGAAGTTTACAGATGAAGTGAGAATGGCAGAGTCGATGGTAGATGACAAATGAAGATAAAAGGGTAGTTTCGGATTTTAAAAACTGGGTCAAAGGGATTTAACTCGGAAATCTGGGTCCACTCTGCCTCTGTAGGGATTGATAATCCCACACGTTCATGATGAAGATCACAATCCCATCCCAACCAGCTTGCTGATGATCCCATGAACGATTCCACATGCCAAGGACCTCCTAAACTGAGGATTTTAACAATCCTATGATTTAACTAAAAATTCTAATAACAGATTATTATACACGCAGTTGTAATTCCTGAATAGTGGCCTGAAGAGGCCGACCCACAAAATACTTTAGTGGATAGCAAGATGGCTGGAAACTCCACTATAGCACCATGGGTGGGCTAGAAACACGACTGGGAGCTCTGGGTCAGATAGTTTGCTTCAAAGAGATAAGGGAGCAAGATCAATTGCATTTGAAAGGAGTGAAAATGGGAAATTGTGTGACATAACAGAGGGTTCATCAAGGCAACCTACAACCACGTGCTCTGTAGCACAAGATTGACCACTTAGATAATGCATTGTACAATACAATAAGTAGGATAATCAAGCAATTCTTATTTGACTACCACATATATTACGCAATAACTATAATTCCATAAGGATACTGAAAAACGTAAGGTCCAGTTTCAACTGACATCCTTGATGCTTCATAATGTCCTCTTGAGAGATTCTTAAACAAAGCCTTGACTTGCTGTTTGTAAAATTCCGCATCTTTAAGATCACGACCATCATCCAGTCCCTCAGCTAGCGGAAGACCATCAGTAACACGGGCAATCATAGTCAACTTCACCATGTTTCTTAGCTTCACAATCCTCCACTCACACTCTAAAACTTTGCAACTAAACCAAAATACACTGCAATAACAAACCAAGAGACAAGCAAATTGAAGTTAAATAGATTCAAGCAGATAAAAAATAAAATCACAAAAGAAAATTGCAAAAAAAGTATTTACATTCCCATGATTAAATATTTGCATACTATATAAGACACTGAAAATTTATTAAACAATTAAAGAATAAAACCCTCATTCGTACACTGCCACCAAGCATCCACAAAGGCCTGACACTACAGCTTTAAACAAAGTTTGATCCATCAACACAAGTAACAAAATCAACCCAAGTTTACAATCCAACAATCTACTTTTTCCTCTCTCTCGAGAAACTCGCAGTTCCAAACATATTCTTCAAATTGCAAAACATTAAACAAAAAATGGCATAACTAACACGTCTTTAAAAAAAATGGAGAAACGAGTATAGTTCAACAATGAGGTGATTGCGGTCTAAACTAAACGTAATTCACAGGAAAGCCTATGCATGACACACGATGTAGCAGCTCATATCGCCAATTCAGCTAATACCTCGTTATTGCAATTAGGATTTGCGAACTAGATCTGACAAATCGCAATAGAAAAACAAAAAAACAAACGGCAAGTGAACCTCATATACGTCGACCAGATCTTGCACTCTTAGATCATCTAATTTGTTCTTAGGCAGAAAACAACGACATTAGGTTTTCTTTTTCTTATTTCAATTTCCGAAAGGAGAAGAAAAGTAACGAATAATCATTGATTGAAGTAAAAGGAATGGACAATGGGAGAGAAACCTGAATGTCGATGAGAGGGTGGCCGGAGCTGCCGCGGAAAACGGCGGCGTGGATAGTCCAGCCGAGTCGATCGATGCACAGAGAGGATTGAAATTGGAATGAAATGAAAATGGTGTTAGAAAAATGCCACGTCGTTTTAAATCAAAAGGAAAAGACAACAATATAGTTGGATGTAATGGGCAGTTTAAATTCAATTTTAACTTTGAGTAAAATAAATAATTGAAGCTGTTGGGAATTTTTTAATAGTGATTTTTGAATTTTCCTTAAACATTTTAAAATTAAAAAGATATACTCTTATTTCCGAAAAAATTAAGCTGAATTTTACATTATTTTTTTTGGTTTGGATGGAATACCTTTTTGTTTTTTTAATTGTAAAACCTTAATTTAATTTTATAATAATTAATATCCTTTCTATTATTATTTTAATAGGCATGAAATTTCTAAAGTGAATATTAAAACTTTTATCATAATAATATGATCTAAATTTTGATATCTAATGGTTATAAAGATTTTATAATTTTAGGACTGTAACTGAAACAGTTATGAAAGTTACATATATAAACTAATGTAATATATTTCAATTTTAGACGCATATTACAAATATATTTTTTATTTTAGAAATACTTTAGAATATATATTTATTAAGTGTAAAATGTACGAGAGCACAACCGTGAGGACAAGGGATTGGAGAAAACACAAGGACCATAGAAGAAAACAATTACGTAGAAGATATTTATCCAAATTAAATAAATAAAAAATAGTTAGTTTATAAATTTGAAGTTTTTATTAGTAAATTAGCATAGCATATATTAATAACGTATTTAATGTAGAAAATTTGATAATAATCTTGTTTTTTTTTTTTCTTAATCTTGTTCTTTCGAATAAAATTTGATCATTTACATTTATAGAAGCACTCTTATTTCATACATTTCCTTACCTAAATATTTTCTTGGAATAATTTAGCAAGTTATAGTTTTAATTTTCATAATAAAGGTCTTCAGTTAAGGAATTTAAGATTTTTTTTTTCATAGCAGGTGATTTGTTTTTTCATTCTTAATCGATTAAAAGTGCTTTTTATTGTAAAATAAATTTATGGAAAAAATATAAAAAATTGATAAGTATAAAAATGAAGCTATTTAGAATGAATAAAGTATAAAACTTTCCTGTATTTGTTACTCTTTATTTTTCTTTTCTACTCTCTCACTTTTCATCCGACCTTCCAACAAGATTTAGAGAAAAAATTACACAAGCTAATACAAATAATTTACATACTATTAATAATTTTCTTTGTTCTTTCAGTTTTATTTCATAACAAAATCTAGTTAAAAAACTTTCACTTTTAGTTATTGTAATTTCGATTCTTAAACAAATTTAATAACATATTTAGTCTCCAATTTCTTTAAATAAACCATTTCAATCTAACATTAGCATATCATCTAACAAAGAAATATAATATTATTCTGTTTTGAATGATAACATACTTTAAAGGTTATTGCTAAACACTTCTGCTATTAATCAACAATTGCTATTGATGAACACATCTAACATTTTTTTTACTATTCAAAACACATTAACAAAGAAAAGTTGATGGGTTTAAAATGGTAACAGACGTTTTAACGATAGACCAAATTGTTTAGCATTGGAAAATTAAAGGATCAAATATATAACTAAACTTCATAGGATTATTATGAGAAAGAAAATTACATACAAGTCATGTTTTTATTTTCAACTTTTATGTATCTTTCCCAATTGAAGGTTTTCATTTCTTAACTTTCATGCATATCCTTCAGCCATAAACTAATATGCGTAATTAAGAATTCATGTGTAGCAAGGTGTTAGTGGGTGGGTGTGGCATTTGGTAACATCTCACTTTATCTTTCAACTAAGCACTCACAAAACTCTTATTTGGTTGCCAAACTTCAACAGTACATGAACAAAACTATGATGATTAGCTTGATGAGATAATATAAACTTCTTTTTTTTTAGTATAAGAAAACACAAGTTGAACAACCCTGGTCGTCACCAACAAAATGGTTAACAACCAATGCATATGAGTCATGTCAAACTTAACTCCATAAAGTTATGTCAGTTTCTGCTTATAAAATCCAACCTAAGCATGTGTATCACATTACTAAGCAAATTGCTATTCCTAAAGAACTAAGTAATATGCTTCCAAATTCTCAATTCAACTCCCTGAGCCAATATGCATGACATGAAAGAACGACAGAGACTGAACCACGCTGGAGAAGCAGGACACATGCTTGATTTGTTTACGTGTTGAGCTTGTGTCCTACTTCTCCAGCATGAATTCTTTCTCTCAGTAATGTTGTTATATAAATCAATTGTCAGCCACTAGGTAAGCTTTTCCAACTGCTATGTCTACATGTATTAAGATTCCAAAAAGAAATCAATCTATCCAGAAATCATGTTACACCTAAACTTTACTTGAACGAGTCCAGATTTTCTACTGGATTTTTTTGGTGTTATTATCTGCTTAGCATTAAAAATACATTGATATTCGTATTTTAAAAAATTTTCTAATATATTTTAAAACATCAAAATTAGTATCTAATAGTGTATTTTGAAGATGCAGCACACAGAAAAATCCAAATTTCATTTGAATGCCCTTCAAAAGGATGGTCTTTATTGTCATTATATCACATTACATTTTGAAAAACAGTTGGCCAAGCTTCCATTAACCATGTCTGTCTCAACCACACAAGATAATTTAACTTATAAATAACTTTAAATAGAATATAAGCTTTGAAACGTATCATTATCCAATAATCAAGCTCGGTTTTCCAAAGCAAATGCAGCAGAATCAACATGTAGGAGCAAACAAGAATAAACTTTTTGCTTCAATCTGTCAACAGTTTCCAACAGCGCTTCATTTTCCATGTTTGAAGTGTTTCTCAGTTTCTCCAACCATTCATTTGCTTGCTTAAGTAGTGACAATGTGAGAGCTATATGATTGGCATGATTCATTTTCTTCCCTGCAGTGTCCTTACCCGTCTTTCCCCTCTTCTCTTGGGAGCTTATGGAAAACCAGACATCCAATGTTTTTTCCAGGTATTTCAAAAACCATGATTTTGTTTCAATCACAAGGACTTCTCTCAGTTCATTAATCTCTTTTAGACCATTTACTGTGGCCCATTCTTGTTTCTCAGTGTCTGATAAATCTGGTGAGTATTTTGGAGACTTTGATGAAATTTTCCCAGGTACTAAAACTGATTTCTTGTCATTTTTTTCTGTTTCTGTAAGAGAAGAAACTTTATATAGATTAAGTAATTTATCTGTGTGTGGAACTGTACTTGTACCATTTGACTGGTTGATGAGTTCTTGGAAGGAAAAAAACTTGTTCAGTGTGACATGAGGGTTCTCTGAGGCAGCTGAGGTGCAGATGTTGGCAAACATACTGAAAGGAAAGAGAAGCAAATAACTGAAGAATCTAAATGGAAAAAATGTTATCCTTGTAATTGACACCATTTTTAAAATTTCCCAAGTAGCTAAACTTTGACAATATAATACAAGATGAATAATGTACCTTAACAACTTGGCAAGGACTGCAGAAGCAGTAACTTCTTTTTGAGCTTCTACAGCAACCATGGAGGCTAGATGTTTCCTTCTAAGCAATTCCTAGTAAAATGTGGAAATTTGTATGATTGTCAACAAAAATTCATGTAACTGCTGAGATAACTTTGCTTTACTAAAAAAAGACACAAGAGAGATGAAATTTGATCTAATCTGTTTAACACAATAATAATAATAATAATATGCAGTATTATAAATAGGTACTGTTCTCTAATTAGTGTTGGAGTTTCACTTCAATAATACACAATGATATTTGATTGAATCCTTTATTATATACATTACTGAGATGAAACTCCAACTTTGATTAGAAAACAAGATCAACAGACTGCACCTATTGTTTTGAATTTGGATTCACTGTGTTGACTATTTTGGTGTTGTTCCTAATTACATTGGCACTAATTTTTTATGTTTTAAAATATATTAAAAAGAATTTTAAAGTACCATATGCATTTTGAAGACATAGCAGAGGATAATACCAAAAAATCCAGTAAAAAATATGAATTCATTTTTTTATGGTAATATCTGTCCTTTGAAGGACAGATAAAACTTCAATGTACCTTTCCAGGACTCAGAAGTTTGTCAGGCAGAGAGGACCATGGAATTGCCTCTGTGCTCCAGCTTTTATCTTCACTGCTTGGCAAAATATTCAAGTTTGTAGTTTCCACTTTAGTAGAATTATGTTTGGTAGATATGCGCTTAGAAGGTGACATGGCAATCTCCTGAATGCTAGATTGAGCAATCCTCTGCCTTGGTGAAGATGTTTCAAGTAGTAGAGTCCGAGTTGTATTCACTGAGAGTGCCTGTGATGCTAAAACTAATCAATTCTCAATCTATCAATTTTCATTATTACCTATTTAGCATTTAGCACAGCATACAATTCAACACTAAATTTGTGACTAGGTAACAATGGTTATGTATATTTTGGTTCTTAAACTTCAAAAAATGAATGGATATAATCTTTTTAATCCAACAACATTAATTTTTTCAGTTGTTAAATAGTATGTCAGGCTGACATCTAAGATGGAACGTGTCAACTGGTATAAACAGCTAAAAACATCAACTTGAAATGTTATTTGGCACTTCAAAACAATCTAACGCAGTTGGATTAATAAGATTACATCTATGCATTGTATGGGGTAGTTATAGTTGTTCCCATAGTTGTTCCCATGTTGCTTTCAAATCCAGGGCATACTAACTCTATATAAAGGCCAAATTCTAAAACCATATATTCTTGAGCCATAAAAAGTGCATATCAAAGATAAGAATCATACCTGACCTGTAATTTTTGCAGTTTTAGTTTTGCAGATCCCACTTTCTTACTACTGTCTACATCATTCTGAAAATCATTTCCTTTTCTTTCTTCACTAGCATCATGCACATTAATATTTGAGGTTGAACTTCTAACACCCCGCATGTACCTGGATGCAACAGCAGATTTTTCCTCTTTAATAACAATTTTCTGCCATGGACTTCTGCTTTCTTTGGCTGTTGTTGAGTTCATGGATTTTGAACGATTAATTCTAGGATGATTATCAGATTGCACTGGACCCTCTGATGGCTCTAACATTTGCATTAAATCCTTAGGATTTCCAATAAAAGGGTGCCTGCCAGGAACCGGTGTAACATCAACAAGAATAGGGAGTGGTGTTCCAGCTTCTATCCTATCCACATAAAAAAATTGTCCAAGCTGCAACTTGTTGCTCAAGATAAGCTCACTATCTTCCTTTGAGAGTGAAACATAAGTTGAATGAGAAGAGTCAGAGACTTTCAGGAAGAAACCTTGGTTAGGCCATAATTCAGACCCAGTTATTGCAGGCACAATGCTGATCACTTGCAGAAGGACTGATCTATATTCTCCATTAACTTTCACATTAGAATCCATGCTTTGGAGAAGCTTCAGTAGAACCCCAGGAATGAGGGATGCCATGCCTCTTCACTTTCTTCTGTTTTATGTATTATATTATTCAGGGGGTCAAAAAATTTGCATGTCTGGTACATTGAACACCGAGTAAAATTAATACATTTTGGTAGATACTTCTGTGATTCTGTTCAAATGGACTTACTTTTTATATTGGTCCTAAAACTCCTAAGCCTATTTAAGGTGTTAAATGCAAGCAATTTTTGAGTTTTTTAATCCCCTCACATGCCAAAATATTGTTGCAATGATGTAGCAAACTGGAATAGTTAATCGTTTAATGTGATATCCAAAACAAGAAAGTTAAGCAGCAAGATTTAAACTCTCTTGATGGGTAAAAAAATAAGCCAAGAAACATTGGAAAAAGATTTTAACATACAGATAACATGCATGAGTGTGTTTGCATATGTATATATATATCATGTTACCTAATTCAGATTTGAAGCATGAAGTGACACAAGAAGTGTGCAAGAGAAGAAGCAAAGAGGGTTGTAAGAAATTCTGCAGACCAGAAAGGACAAACTGCAACAGTAGGCTTCCAAAATGGAATGCTTCTGTTTGCTTTTTCAGAGGATTAACCAAGATTATATAAATATCTTTTATTGAAGGCACGTTAACATCATATTCTCTTGGCTTGAAAACTATGGAACAACAACACCCTTGAGCGTGGAAAATATGAAGCACTTTTTGTGGGCACATGAAATGATAAATCAGTTCCTTTACCAAAGAATTATACCTGCTAACTGGTTAGCAATTTAATGGATATTATAGAATACATGATGTTGGTGGGGCTGAATCTGGTCATATGTCGTTTTTAGTTAGAGCCAATGTAACCACTGAGAGATTTAAGGATACCCTCGTGCCCATTTATTGTGGCTGGCCTTAGTTGAATCATTATTAGCCTCCTTCATATAGCGCATGCATTTGCATTTGCATATGCATAATCATTCTTTTGCCATAATCAAGAAAAAGTGCTATAGAAGTAAGTAAACAAAAATGTTTAAGTATTTCCTTATGAAATTTACATAACCAAGTGGCACATAATATATAAATTTTGTTTATTTGAAAAAGAAGAAATCTGACCTAAAAGATAGAATCAAATGACTTTTGTTGTGTGATCCACACTTCAAAACAGCCCAAACCAGTTATAGTGGTTCTTTCTTTTCTAGTTTTAACCAAATGATTTAGGAATTCTTTTGTTTCACAATTGCTATATGTTGATACTAATGTTACAGGCTCATGAATATGATCAAGAAAAGGCATTGGCTTCAGTCTCAGCTCGAACTAGGGTAGCATACAAGCCATTTTTAGTTGAAGCCATGAGAGTGTCATGGCTACCATACTCCACCACTTCCCCATCTCTCATAACTGCGATCTTATCAGCTTCTCTGATTGTTGAAAGACGGTGAGCAACTATTATGGTTGTTGCATCTTTGGCAACATTTTTAAGGGCTTCTTGGATGTGCTTCTCTGATTCCAAGTCCAAGGCACTGCTTGCCTCATCAAGCAAAAGTACCCTCGATCTCTTCAATATGGCCCTTGCTATTGCAATTCTTTGTTTCTGGCCACCTGATAACTGGACCCCACTTTCACCAACCTAATTCAGAGAAAATGAAAAAAAAAATCAATCATATGCTTAGCTTATACAAAAGGGTGCTGGGAAAATCATGTAAAAAAGTGATGCAGCATAAATTAGTATGAACTTGTGATTTAGAGTGAAGCTACAGATACAATTCAATAAGTGTATAATGAACAAAAACTAGAGTAAAAAGTGATTTAGCATAACAAGATATAACCTAGCAGTACATTTTCTTAGTATTGCTATACAGTTATTACCTGTGTCTCATAACCTTGAGGAAGGCCACTAATGAACTTGTGTATGTAAGCCTCCTTTGCAGCCTCTTCAATTTCAGACCATGAAGCATTTGGGTCCCCAAATGCAATATTCTCCCTTATGCTCCCAGCAAACAGTGCAGGTTCTTGACCCACCAAAGCCATTTGCCTCCTCAACCACTTCACATCAATCTCCCTCAAATCTGTCCCATTCATCATCACCTTTCCTTGGTCAGGATCATAGAACCTCTGAGTCAACCATATGACCGTTGACTTCCCTGATCCACTGGGTCCCACCAGGGCAACTGTACTTCCACCTTTGACCTTCAAACAGAAGTCCCTCAACACAGTGACTTCTGGCCTAGATGGGTATGTGAAAGTCACCATCTTGAATTCTATGTTCAATGGCTTTGATCTGTCTACTTTCCTACCTTTTGTTCTATCATTGTCAATCAGTGGCCTGCGTTTTATGATATCTTGAACTGCAGGAATTGCTGTAGCCGCCATAGAAGTATCTGGTGCTAAACCAGCTAGTTGTCCCACAGAAAATGAGCTCAGAACAAGAATGAGAAAGATCTTGAAAACGTCTCCAAGTTTTGCCTTGTCATGTTCTACAAGGTATGAGCCAAACCAAAGTGTTAAGGTGTATGCTCCATACATCGAACCTTGAAACAACCCAAACATAAGACCTTGAAGTTGTGAACTTCGTAATGATTTTCTTCTAGGCTCTGATAGGGCTCTATCAAAGGACTTAACTATCTGTTCCTGGGCAGAAAATGTGGTAACTGTCCTTATGTTGGACACTGCACCAGAAGCAATGTTACTAGCTTTGGCATAAGAGTCGTTGTCCACTCGCGGCCCAATGTTTATGATCAAGTTTATGTAGCTTGCACCAAGTGCAAAAGGAGTTACAGCAGCTGCCACAAGCGTTAGTCTCCAATTGAACGCAAAGGAGACACCAATTCCAACAGCAGCTGAACTCAACCCCATAAGAAGGACTGAGAATCTGTCACCAAGTACTGATCTAAAACTAACACAGTCTAGTGAGAGCCTTGATACCAACACTCCCGTAGAGTTTTCTTCAAAGTCAAACCACCCAGGTTCTTGTTTCAGTATGGATTGAAACAAGATGTCCCTAACTCTTTGTGTCAGCTTTGATCCGGCCCAACCACACAGACCTTGTTGTCCTGTCATGGAAAGTATGCAACCAATTCCAAGGCCAACAAGTGTTAAACAAAGGTGTGCAACATCTCTTCTCATCTTATGAGTGTCATGGCCAAAATACACTTCCAAGGATATGCCTAAAACCAATGGGAAAAGGGACAGAATAGCACCGGCAAACATTCCAAGAATAAGTCCTGAAAATAGCATCACAAGCTCTGGCTTTTGCAGCTTCCATACTTCAGAAAGTTTGTATTTTTTTGCCTTTGTATATTGTTCATCATCTTCCATGTCTTCCTGTTTCTCCACTTCATGCATAGATAGTAAGTCTTTAGGACTAGGGATATCAACCAAATATCTTGATCCTGATAAAGCAGCAGCAGATTTATCATATATGGATAGATCATTGGCTTTTTGTATGCCATTATCTATAGCTAGAGGTTTTGAAATGGCTTCGGTAGCAAGCTTGACAAGGTTGTAGTATGCTCCTGCTTTTGACATAAGCTGTCTATGGTCACCAATCTCAGAGACAGAACCATGTTGAAGAACCACAATGGTATGAGCATTCTTCACTGTTGCTATTCTATGAGCAATCACAATGGTTGTTCGGCCAGCAGAAATCTTGTCAATTGCCCGTTGGACCGCAGACTCTGACTCAGCATCAAGAGCACTAGTAGGTTCATCTAGAAGAAGGATTTTAGGATCTTTCATCATTGCTCGAGCCAATGCAATTCTCTGCTTCTGACCTCCGGAGAGTTTTGTCCCTCTATCTCCCACCTGTAAAATATAGCACTTCCTAGGTTAGAGTTAAACATCGTACCACTTAGAAATTTGTGCATCTTGTGTATGCAGTTTTGAATGCCACACACACTTACATAACAAATACTTTGCAACCTAGTTTTGTTGAATATATATTACTATAGAAAAGGAGAAATATCACTGTCATTAGTTAGAACACCTGAGTGTCATAGCTTAGTGGTAGGCTAGAGATGAAGCTGTGAGCATCAGCAGCAATGCAAGCAGCAATTGCCTCTTCCTTTGTGGCATTATCTTTCCCCATCATCACGTTTTCCAGAATAGATGTTGCAAAGAGGATTGGCTCCTGACCAACCATCCCAATCTGATTTCGTAGCCACTTTACTTGCAATGTCCTCAAATCATGACCATCCAAGGTAATAATCCCTACAAAGATATTCAAACTCAACAAAGTTAGGAGTATGAATAACTTCCTTAGCTTTCACAAGATATTCTGCAAATAATCACTTTTACCTTCAGTGGGGTCATAAAACCTCTCTATGAGAGCAAAAATAGTGGACTTTCCCCCACCACTGGCACCAACTAGTGCCACAGTTTTTGAAGATGGTATTATCAAACTAAGGGAATGAAGTATCAGAGAATCAGGACGTGATGGATATGCAAAACTAACACTTTTTAATTCAATCCTTCCACGAACACCAGAAAGCTTCCTACCCTCAGGGCTATAGGGATCAATCTCAGGGATTCTCTCTATAACATGGAATACACGGCTTGCTGCAACAGTCCCTTGAGCAAACTGTGCAAAATATGAAAGTGCCAATGCCAATCCTCTGTCAATGAAAGAAATAACTTTCACTTCTATACAAGGTCAATATAAAACTTTTTACATCAATCAATCAGAAACTACAATTAATATAATGCTTAAGATAGTTACTGTAAGAATCAACAAACTTATAATCAAGTATGTTCTACAAAGTTAAACAGAGAAGAAGCCACACCTTCCTCCAACATTGACACCAAAGAAACAAGCAATAGCTGAACCTCCATCAAGTTCATTCTTGGAGATTAATACAGAGCCATACCAGAATGCCAGTGCCCATGTTGAATAGGTTATTAAGTAGATCACACCCATGCCTATACCTTTAGCAAAACCAACTTTTGCCCCTATTGGAGCTGATTGCTGCAACAGTTCATCATATTTTCCAGCTAATTGGCTTTCTGCAACAAATGAAAAAACTGTCCTAATTGAACTTATGGCTTGCTCCGCCACGCTACCAGCTTTCCTATAAGAAGCCTTCAGAAAAAACAGTTAAAAAAATGGATGAACAAAATGTTGAGACATGTAAAACAAAGTTAATAAACACTGAAGTTTCTGTTTTATTTTTTATCTTACTTCCTCTTTTGCTGTTAGGCCACCATAAAGTGCTTTGTAAGCCATGCCACAAAACATTGTCAATGGAGTGACTGAGAATACCACAAGAGACACTTTCCATGATCTTTTAAACCCAACTGTGTATCCACATATGAATGTAAATATATGATGAATGAAGTGTGCCATCTGCAGTGCCAGAAACAAAAAATAAATGACAAAAAAAATGCATGCAGGGATCAGTGTCAACCATATTTGGAGCATAGAACTTGTTATCATTCTCTTATGTCACAGAATATATGAAACATTGTATTAAACACTTCAACTGAAACATTAGAGTCAATTATTGATAAGATCTAACAACAACATTCGACACTATCAAATCAAGTCATGAGTCAAATCTATATAAAAGAACTGATACTACCTTTTACCTGAAATCAAGTCCTAACCATTTTTTTTAGAGTGTTTTATTAATTATTTAAATAAGTTGTTATTGCTTAAAAGAATATAACTCAATGCGTAGACTTTTAAAATTGATAAACAAGTCCCCGTTAGCCTATCAATTACTGGTATCAATACTTTTTTAACTTTATTTAACTCCCACAAATTATAGGAACCTATTTAGAAAAGGCAATTTGTAAAGTTTTATTCTTAGTTTTCAAAAATTTAGAAATTGATTAATGGGTTCCTAGTTAATGCTATTGATAGGAAGGGACTTATTTTCTTGAAGTTATATATTAATATTATTGAATATCCTATACATTGAATACAATTTTTTAAGTTTCAGCAAAAATTAAAAATAATCGATATAAAATGTTTAAATTAAAAAGGCATGAATAAATCCAGAAAGGTGAACTTAAAATTAAAAAAATATCATATGTCATTCTTAAAATAAAGTATTTTAAAGGGAAGAGAGTGTAATGTAATTAATATTATAAATTAAAATCTCAATAGAGATTTTGAACACTCTCCTCTTATGTTGAAAAAATACATTTCATAATATCATGTAACCCAAAAAATATCTCACTTAACATCATTTTATCTGTGTATAGGTATATTTGTTTATTTTAGTTAGCACTGTAATTTTAAAGAAAAGTCTTATATCAAAATTTAAATTATTTAGATTTATATAAATATAAATGTAACTTATATGTTTAAAAACATTTATTTACTATGATTTAGAAGTTTAAAATATTTATTATAAATTATAATTACATAAAAATATTTAGTATATGCAGTGCATATTAAAATACTAGTTCATTAAATGTAGAGTTACAAAAGTTAACCTTTTTAAGATAGTAAGAAAATGTCCAGAAACATTAAGGAAAAAACCACTTTCTTACAATGAAAAATGCACTTAGGATGTCCCAAAAAATTGAAGGAAGAAGAGAATGAGTTGTTTCATTGAAAAAATAAATAAATATAAATAAATGAAATTAATTTGTGTAGTTTGGTACAAGAGAAAGAAAGTGAAAATATCCCAAATATCTGTCAATAACCGAACATAGAAAGAATTTCTATGAACCAATTTAATTAGAAGTAGTATTATACAAACACAAATACACACACACACATGTATATATATATATATATATATATATATATATATATATATATAT
>Ga0209589_1002228_pt1 | contig 33359 bp, 21 predicted proteins | sample CowpeawhiteBW_FD_187525 | JGI IMG/M metagenome (GOLD analysis project Ga0209589, IMG submission 187525) | Root nodule microbial communities of legume samples collected from California USA - Cow pea white BW (SPAdes) (version 2) | ecosystem: Host-associated > Plants > Roots > Nodule | place: USA...
GATTATGTAAGCCACTTTGGATCTCTTGGTAGCTTGCACTTGTGAAGGTTCCCAAACTCTGCAGAGTTTGGGCTCAAGGGGTTATCACCCAACCACTCCCAAGGTAAGTCCCCTTCGCGTCCATGACTGATCGGGTCCATAGACTAGGACCTCCTGCTACTCCTCACGACATAGTCCATCATACTCTACATGAGTCTTAATGGACTATTGGAGCGTCAGGATGCCAACCAAATCTGAGTCCTTAAGTACTTACACATACACTACACACTTCTCCTAGAATTTCCCTTGAAATTCTAGTTCCACCACTCCTTCACATTTCCATTTCTCAAGCTTTCATTATACCATTACATGTGTACATCACCAATCATAGTTATCTAGCATACCATAAGCAACAACACATTATATCACCCAAAAATCAGGCTTTTGAACATCTGTAACAGCGAAGGAATGTAAACTCTGCAGGGAAAGTCGCTTAAGCTAGAGAATCTCGCCTAGGCTAGGGAGTAGTCTCGCTTAGGCGGACTACCCTCGCCTAGGCGAGACCCCATACAGTGGGCTACTCAAGATTTTGGGCGAGTTCTCGCTCAGGCTAAACTGGTCCGCTTAGACGAGAAGATGTCTCGCTCAAGCGACCCCAGCTCGCCTAGGCGAGACCTCGCGCAGTATCAGGGGTAACATCTCTGATACTTTCACTCAGGCGAGAGCTACTCGCCTAGGCGAGAGAATCAAGATTTCACACTGTTTTTCACATGCAGAGCCGCGAAAATCATGTAAAAATCCAATTCCAACCAACAAGAAATTCTCAAACAACAATTTAAACAAGGATCATACCATTCAAGCACCCAATGATACTAAACACTCAAATTTTAATTGAATATTAGCTTCCCTTACCTGTTTGCTAAGAAACTTGACTTTGGTGGAGACAACTAGTTGCAAGGGGGCAGAAACCTCAATTTGACCTAGGGAATTTATCACCAAGACGTAGAGAAGGGAGAATTTCGCAATCAGACTCAGAATTCAGAGATTAAACGGTAATTTCAAGCTGGAATTGAGCCAGAACAGAAAAAGATCATACCTAGGAGGCAAGGAGTGGAGGGAGGATGCAACAGAGGGTTCTGTTGGACTGTTGCTTCCAAAATCTGATCACAGAGCAAGGAACTGGTGAGGAATTGGTTAAGAATGCAGCATTTTGAAAGTGTTTAGAGTTAAAGGGAAAGTGAAGGTGGCTGGCTCTTTTGGGTCATTAACACAGAGAGAGCAAGGAGAGAAGTTTTATAAAAGGAGGGGTCTCACAAAAACAAATGTAAATAATTATTTAATTGTTAATACTTCTTTCACCACTAACTTTATTTTGGTCACTTGATTTCTTTTTAAATATCCAAATCAAAGTTACTAAAAATAGATAGATAATAGTAACATAAATTTGTGAAGTAAATACCATACTATTTACACATGTTTTTGTTAACAAACAAGTAATTAAAATGCTTATATTTATTACCAAGTATCGTTAAAGACACTCATTTAATATCTTGTTACAAGTTTAATCTACAAATATATGGAAGTGAACATATTTTTCTTATGCCTAATCGTGCTACAATAGATATGCTAAACATGCAAAAAAAGACAATCATATTTTGCAAGATGGAGATCACCATCCTATACTAAGAACAAAAGCCTTACCATTAAGTGAACGTTGGAGTTCCAATATTCTTATGTCATATGATTGTGTCAAGGTATATTTTTTTTAGGGTTAAATATGTTTTTTCACTCCTTAATTTTTACTGAAAAATTGGAATTAGTTTTTTTTTTTTTTTAAGTTTTAGTCAAATTTAGTTCCTCAATTTTAGAAATATGTGAATTTAGTTATTTTAACCAAATTTTATTAAATTTATTTGATGTTTGAAATGCGTTTCATAATATTTGTAACGCCCCATTTAAATATTAATCTTAAATAAATGCAACGCCACACAAAATAGTATAAGAAGCAAGTCATGGAGTATAACCACTACTCCTTACAGTTATCCCAAAAGGAACTAGGAATGAACTAGGGCACACCACGATGCCAGTAACAAAGTATAGTAAAGGATTAACAGTAATTCAAAATAGAGCCCAAAGGCAAGACAATACATGGGCCATAGCCCTAAAAGAAAAGCCCAAATAAATGGAATCCAGCCTAGGCAGGCTATGCAGCAGAGTCAACATTTTCCTGGATCATGAGGATTTCTCACATCTGCTCACATCAATAAATTGATGATCATCGCAAAAAGAGAAGACTACACACATAACAATCAAACAAGCAAAGGGTAAGCTAGAGTGGAAAATGATTGTCATATTGTTACTTACAATTTCATAGTCCAAGATGCATATGTCAACCAATCATGTTATGACTTGCAAACAATACACTAAGACTCGAGACACGACTCATCCAGATACATATAATTAGTCGGATTCCGTGGATGCTTGCACTTGTGGTGGCCTTTACTTGCTCTACCGAGCTAATTGTTCTAGTGTTTCACCTCCCCCCACCACCACAAGGTTAGCCCTTAAAGTGTTCCAGGCCTCTTGCTACTCTCACCACTTGATTCAGTACGCTCCATGTGAGACTAACTGACTCTTTAGAGTGTCAGGATGCAATCCACCTTGAATCCTTACTAAATTATATAAATGAGGCACCACCATAAACTCCCACTAACATGAGTCATGGAATTACGTCCTGACCAACTGAGGCACCACCATGAGATCTCACCTAGAGATCCATGAAATTACGCCCTAACTAATGAGGCACCACCATGAAACTATTGTGGAATTATGCCCTAACCACATACAAATCATGTTCCACCAACCAAGTATGTACTTGTCATGCATACCACTCTCATGCCAACATTTATAATTAACCTTCATTTATATTCCATACCAAAGTCATACCAAAATCATCATATTTAGCCCATAAACCATTCCATACATGTAAGTTCGCTCAAAACATGCTTTAACATAATAATCCAACTAAACATGTGGCATTCATCCAAGAACAGAAAAGTAATAAAACAAGAACACATTCTCGCCCAGCTCCTCACTAAAGCAGAAAGGTCTCGCTTAAGCGAGAGGTTCCCCTCGCTCAGGCGAGCTCCCTTGGCCTAGGCGAGAGCTCGAAAAAAGGAGCAAAGAGCTTTCACGTTCTCTCGCTTAGGCGAGACCTCCTTGCCTGAGCGAGATGGCTCTCGCTCAAAGCAGGAGCTTGTCGCCTGAGCGACAGCTCGCGTAATATCCAGGAAGAAACTTCTAGTACTCTCACTTGGGCGAGACTGGTCGCTTGGGCGAAAATATCAGAGTCATCCACTGTTCTCGCGTGTACAGCCAAGTATTCACAACCAAACATAGTTTAAACATTTTTCCATCCAAACATAACAACAACCAATCATTTCAAATCAAGGAACATAACCAAAACACCAGAAAATCAAATAAAACAATGAACCCTAGCTTCCCTTACCTAGAAAGAGGCTAATAACAGACAGTGACCCTTAAGCCAATGAACCCAGCAGCTCCAGGAGCAGGTTTACGAACTGGAACAATGACACATAAAGAATAACAGGGTTACTACTGTGAACCCTAACAGAAACCATGAAAACAAACTTAGAAAGGAGAGAGTACGGTTCAATGACCAACTTACATGAGACAAGGTGAGCTTTTGAGCTAGCGCGAACGAGAGGGAACCAAACCCTAACAGAGCTCTTTTTTAGGGAAAAGGGAGAGTGTGAGAGTACTATTTTTGCAAGAATGACAGAAGTAAGAGGAGTTTGGTTACCTTAGGGGCCTTGGACACCCTATGAGCCAGCCCTTAGGCCCATTAGATTTTGGGACAGCCCTTAAATATTGAGGCTGAAATAAGAGGACCTTACAATATTATTTAAGTTTGTGTATATCGCTTAACATATTTCTATGTCATTGTTAACTAAGAAATACGTTTGAAATATCAAATCAATTTAAAAAATTTGGTTTAAATGACTAAATTCACGTATTTTTAAAATGAGAGATTAAATTGGTTTAAAGTTTTGAGGAATGACTAATTTCAATATTCACTAAAATTAAAATTTAAATGATAAAAAACATATTTAAACTTTTTTAAGTGTGATAAAAAGATGTAAGACACTTGTCATAACATATAAAGGATCAAAAGAATTTCGAAGAAACAAATTAGGCCTTTTGAAGGATTCTTATGAATTGCTTTTGCATGAAAAAAGTGCATATTATTTATGCTTAATTAAATTTTAAGTATGTCATAAATTTTTAATTTTTTAATTGAGCACTTATTAAGAAAATATTTTATCCAGTGTTTACAATATTTTTTATTTTTATCTAAATATCCCACAGTTTAATTTTTGTCATTCCATTAATTAAGTCTTTCTATCTCCAATTCATTTTTTCCTTTTTATTCTTTTTCAACTCACGAGTTAACGTGCTTGTTCTCTCTTCAACATGAATTTGTTGAAGAATTAAAAAAGATTAAAGAAAGAATAAACAAGTTGGAGAGGAGAAAATATTTAAAAAACTCAATAAAACAAAAAGTTAATAAAAATTCAATTAAAACTAAATAAATTTACTATATATTTAAAACTTAGTTAATCCTTATACAAATACCATTATTAGTTTTTTAGAAGCACATAGGGTTCTTTATTAAGAAGAATGTTTAAATTTAAATTGTTTTATAAAACATGTTTAAATATTAAAAAATTATAAAAATACGTTTAAATTAAAAAAAAAATTATAAAATATAATTTAAATTGTATAGAAACAAAAACAAGGCTGAAGAGAACTAAATAAAATATACGGTAGGGATCCGCATCAGAAAATTATTGTTTATTGGTACAAACCGGAAGTGACATATTGCAAGTCGGACGGTAACGTTTTCACTTTTGGTTTCTTTAAGTAATTATATTTAATTCTGGGAGAAGAGTATTAAAAAAACCAAGGTATTTGACAATTGAAAAAAACTAAACTATTTATAACTTGTTAATTCTATTATTATCCTTTTTAGTATTTTTTATCTTATTTTCTTAGTTTTAGACGACATATATGTGTATTCATCCACTCCACAGAGAGAATATCCATATATATATGGTCATAAACACTTACCTCGTTGAATATCGATGGCGAAGAGTGAGTTAAAGGTGATTGGAAAATGGTCAAGTCCTTATGCGATGCGAGTGAAGATTGCGCTGAACATCAAAGCCCTTGAACATGAGCACTTTGAAGAAACGTTGAACCCCAAAAGCGACCTTCTTCTTCAGTCCAACCCTGTGTATGGCAAAGTCCCAGTTCTCTTCCACCATGGCAGACCCATCTGTGAATCTTTGATTATAGTTCAATACATAGATGAAACATGGACCACTGATCCTCCTATCCTCTCCTCCCATCCTCACGATAGAGCTCTTGCTCGCTTCTGGGCTGCTTACATAGATGATAAAGTAAACATCTTTCTTCTCCCTTCTCTTTCCATGTTTGTAACTTGTTAGAAGAGAAAAATCAATTTCGTAATATATAAAATATATCAATGGAATGTAATCTTATCTTACAAGCTGAATTTATGAATCTATGTTATATTTAAAGTTCACTCCTTATCGGAGTTATAGAGTTATAGTTAAAAAGTGTATCCTAATCTGATATTGCTAATTGTTGAGCAAGTATAATTTTCTTTTAAATTGATAAAAGGTGAAATTAGTTTGATTTGATTTCATTATTTTGTGGAAACGTTGCAGTGGTTTCCTTCCATGAAAAGCATTATGACTGTTGAAGGAGAGGAGGAAAGGAAGCCATACTTTGAGGTGTTGGAAGAAGTACTTGAAAGGGTGGAGGGTGCTTTCTCGGAATGCAGCAAAGGAAAGCCGTTTTTTGCAGGAGACAGGATTGGATTCCTTGACATTGCTTTTGGGTGCTTCCTGGGATGGCTCAGTGTGATAGAACACAGGTATGAAAGGAAACTGCTTGTTGAAGCAAAGGCTCCTGGTTTGGTGAAATGGGCTGAGAAATTTGCTGCTGACCCTGCTGTGAAGGGGCTTATACCTGAGACTGATAAGCTTGTTGAGATTTCCAAGTCTCTTCAGATCAAATGGAGAGCTGCAATTCGCAAGAACTAGAATTGGGTACTGGGAGTTGTTTGTGCTAATGATGCATTTCACCTGTATGATGAATTGTGTGAAAAAATAAAACTCATTTACTTTAAGGTTCTGTTGCAGTTAAATGTGTCTTTGTGCTCTCTTCACTTCAGTTTTTTCTTCACCTTCTGTCATTTGTAAGCACAACTCAGTTACTGGTTAAGTTTGTGCAAGTTCAACAAATTATCCTTTTCACAAGAAGTTTCACAATCTGATAGCATCTTTTGATATTCATTTGTAATACCATATCAAACACACTTCTTTTAAAAGAAGAAATATGTGAAGGATTATTTAAGATAATAATGGATGGATTTTGAAAAAAAATAAAATTGAGAGAAACATGTTTAATGAGGTCTCTTCAATCCTCATATAACGAGACTAATAATCTCTTACAGTTTTTACCTTTACAACAATATTTGAAAACAAATAAATTTCTCAATAAACTAAAATTAGTTTATTTATAAGTCAATAAGATTTAAGTTAATATTGTAAGGCCCACTTATATTTATGCCTTATTTTATAGGGCCTTTCCAAATCATATGGGCCTAGGGCTGGCCCAAAGGATAAAACCCAACCCTAAGTTTGTCCTAACTCACTCATTCTACTCTTTCAGAACACCTTAGAGCTGCAGCCGTCCCCCTCTCTGCTAGGGTTCAGTCTTTGGCCTCCGTTGCACTTGTTCGAGCCAGTTCCGTTCCACGTAAGTTGTCTCCCATCCCATACCTCTCTTGTTTAGCATTGTTGCTTCGAGTCCCAACTAAGGTTGTTCTAGGTAGCTTCGTTTCACACTATTCTTTATGTTTCCAGCTCGCTAAACTGCTCTAGGAGCTGCTGTGCTTCTCTGTTCGTACCCAAGAACCCAGCTGCTAGCCCTTTTTCCAGGTACTGGAAGCTAGGGTTCACCCTTTTTATCGTGTGTGTTCTGCTTGTGCTACTGTTTTATCATTATAACATGCTTGGTGTGTTGATATGAACCTGTGAATGGCATTATTGAACTATTGGTGATCTGTTGTGTGTTTGTGCATGAGAGAAAAGTGGTGAGCACTAGTTTTCTCGCCCAAGCAAGCATGTCTTGCCTAGGAGAGATTAACAGAGGCTCGTCCAAGCTACTTCACGCGAGTAGTCGCTCAGGCGACCCACGTTCTTTTTGAGCGAGCGAACGTCTCGCTCAGGCGAGAGGGGTCTCGCCTAAGCGAGATCACACGTGAGGTTACTGTTCCCCCTTTTCGAGCCCTCGCCTAGGCGAAGGAGGCTCGCCTGAGCAAGACTCTTCAGCCTGAGCGAGGAGTTGGGCGATGGCAGTGTGGTGTTTGGTTGTTTCTTTGTTCTTGGATGATTGGCACTTGCTTGGGTGTAATTGTTATGTTAAAAATAAGAGATGGATGGTTATGTATGAGTAATGTGATTCATGGATGGTGAATGATGAGTTTGGTATGGACTTGGCATGTAATTTAAATGAGAAGGATGGTATCAAAGAGACATGATATTGATATGAAATACTAAAGATGAGTTAGTATGATTCAATGTTTGGAAACGAATGAGGATGGGTTGAAGATAGTTGGCATGAGGTTATGTGTATGATATGTATTACTTTATTGATCGAGTATGTTTGGTCTGTGTTAGTGCGTAATTCCTTAAAATCTCTAGGTGAGGTTTCATGGTAGTGCTTCAGTGGTCGGGACGTAATTCCATGGCCCTTGTTAGTGTAACGTCCTAGCCGGAAATTACTTATTAAAATAAACAAAAATAAATTTTAATAAAAACAACCTCATTTATTATTCAACAATTTCCCAAAACGCGGGAAATATTTAAATCCTTAAGTTTCAACGCGCCAAAATAGATAAAAATAATCCACGACAATACCGTATTACAAATAAAATTTGTCTACAAAACTATTACAATAGAACCATAGTCCAACAAAATAAACCAGTGATAAAATCCCAAAGAGATCCCCACTCCATCTCTATGCATCAGTCTGCTCACCTGCATCAACATCTGCTCTCATGTAACAAGTTACATGATCATCGCCACACACACAGATAGGGTGAGCTCATTTAAATAAAACTAAACAAATATAATATTAAATATAACATCTCAACATTTAAAACCCGGGTTAGTATTCTTTTCCCTTTTCCTTACTTCTCCATTTCCAGCACTTGCATTAGACGTCTATCATTTCTATACCCTTTAGGTGAGATCAATGATCGATCTTTGCTACACGAGTGTCTACTCACCCCTCCGACTACAGGCCACCACCTAATAGTCCACACGTGGGAATAACTTTGCCACAACATCTCACTGTGACACCAAGTGAAGCTCCCCAAAACAAACATAAGTTTGTAGTTGTTCCCAGACTACCAAAGCTCTATCAGAATACACTGAAGAGGGCAATCACCCAAAACCTCGTCGTACGAGTCACAACTCGCACACTCCACTAGACTTCCTAAACCACCAGGCTACAACCTAGAGTGGTCACATGTTACCCCAATACAAGATACACTCGTAACTGGGCCCCCAACCAAAGCCTCACATCATGAACATCACCTAAAGTTGTATAGAAACCTTTCCTCGCGCACCATCACTGAACCAAAACCGCCTGGCGCGCATCTCACGCCGCTAGGCGGAATCTGGGTCCAGACCGCCTGGTGGGCATCACACATCGCCAGGTGCCAAGCGCCAGCAGAATCCTCACTGCATTGTCACCGCCTGACGGACTCCACCCCACCGGCAGGCGCCTCGCTGTCCGTCACGGCCTGGCGCACCCATCTCGCGCCGCCAGGCGCCAGTCTCCTTCCAGGCCTCTTGTTTCACCATTCCGCCTAGCGAAACCATCCCTGCCGCCAGGCGCCCTGCGTGCAAAGTGGATACTGCCACTAGTTTTTGACTCTACCGCCTGGCAGCTCGCTCACGCCGCCAGGCGCTATACCAGTAGCGCAATGCTACTAGTTTTTGGCACTTAAACAGGTCCTAATGGACCTCAAATCATACAACACACCAATTATAGAATAAATAAGGCACTCCATGCAAGGTTCTTTTGCTACTTTATCATCCACACAATTTAATCATGCAGTTAATAATTCTCAATATGGCACATATCCCGTACACACCTAAACAATGAAGCATGCAATATAAGCCACTTCCAAGTATCAATTTCCTTCATACAAGCATGTCCCCAACAACCAAATTACTCATTCTACTACACAATCATCCAGTTACTATTAGGCCAATTCATAGTCATACAATTAGTATCACCTAGTATCCTAATTACCGATTACATATAAATACAGTCCTTATCATATTTTCCCATACAACCTTATTTAGTTTCAGTGCAAAAATCCCTATTATCACATTAGCATATATTCTATATTATGGTTTATTACATACTGCTGACCTTTAATAACTGCCACTACCTTGTATTTCTCTTACATACATTCAACTATCCAGCATGATACCCAAAACGTGCAATCACAACAGAAACCCAATTAACCAGCAAACTGAAGTATCACCTGGCGGCAGCCCCGAACGCCGCCAGGTGGTGCTTACTAAAGTGAGTTCTGCGCATACTGTTCTCACACCAGTCATGACCCAAGTATTCTACTTTCAGCACTCACCATCATATTGTCAGAAAAATCTAGTACACACATTATACAAAGAACAATATATATTCAATTGAATACTATTTATATACCACAACTCATCCATAAGTTACCAATTCGATACTTATTCATCACCAACCCCAACATGAACCCTAAATCCCCAAGTTCACGCAATATTCATACACTCAAGATATAAATATTACCCGCAGACATTTACAATATAAAATTCATGTTCATGCATATAAATCATCATGGCAACATCACAAAGGGCACAAAAATATCAAAATAACCAAAACTGGGCTGCGCAATATACGTCGCCTGGCGGGTCACCCCCCGACCGCCAGGCGGTTCATGGTGAAACCCAGAAAAATGGGTGCAAACGTATGTGTCGCCTGGCGGCTCATGAACTGTCACCAGGCGGTTTCTGGAAAATTCAGAAACACGAATAAAATGAGAGAAAAATAGGTTCCACAATTCCATTATGATTCAGATCATACATACACAAGATAGCGAAATAAAAACAAGCAATAAAAAATCATTTTGCTTAGGCCAAGGTTTGAACCCATCACCACCCAATTACAATTCAAGTGCACAACCAGCTCAATCATGTCGTATTATATAATAATATTCATACATCAAATATCATATCCTTACTTATCACATCCAAGCATCTCTTCAAAATACTAACAATTAAATAACACACAATTGATACACATAGGACTCGAACTCAAATCCTCTCACACAAACAAAGTACTCTCAACCACTTGAGCTAGTACTCTTCCACGTCATGAAGGTTAGCATTTAATGTCATAAAGGCTTCTCTTACCCGCATTTATTAAATGATTATTTATTTAATTATTTAAATTTAGTGGGTCTTACAGTTAGTGGGTGTCCATAGTGGTGCCCCATCTATATAATTTGGTAAGGATTCAAGGTAAGGTTGCATCCTGACGCTCTAAGGAGTCAGTTAGTCTCACTTAGAGCGAACTGACTCTTGTGGTGAGAGTAACAGGAGGCTTGAAACTCATTAAGGGCTAATCTTGTGTGGGGGGGATTGAATCATTGTAACACTTGTAACACATAGCTCATGGGCGAGTAGGGTAATCCATCACAATTGCAAGCATCTGCTGAATCTGACCAGATTATATGTATCCGGATGAGTCGAGTCGAGTCTTAGTGTATTGATTGGAAGGTCATAACATGCTTGGATGATATATGTATATTGGACTATGAAAGTATATCTGATTGCATGATAAAATCTTTTTGACTCTAGCTTACCCTTTGTTTGTTTGATTGCTCTGTATGTTGTTCTTCTACTCTTGCGATGATCATCAATTTATTGATGAGAGCAGATGCGAGAGGTACTCGTGGTCAACAGGGGAGAGATGATTCCACTGCATAGTCTACTTGGGTTGGACTTCATGTTCTTATTGGGCTTTTCTTTAGGGCTATGGCCCATGTACTAGTTTGTCTTTTAGATTTCTATATGGTTCTATTAAACTTTATAACTTGTTTCTTTTTGGACATCGTGGTGTGTCTTGGGTTGTAAGGAGTGGTGTTTAAACTTCGAGACTGCGCTAAGATATTATTTAGTGTGATGCTTCCTTTAATTTCGTTTATTAAATTAAATGGGGGTTACAAATATTAGATATGATTTTTTAAAATGAGAATTTTTAATTTATACATAAACTAGTTTTAATATATGGAAAAATATTTCAGTTTTCTTTTAAATTTCTTTTCATGTAGACATTACGGATAGGTTTATTTAGATAACCTTAAATTGTTTTATATACACTATGGTAAAATCAAATTTCTATCTAAATGTTTAATGTAAGGCCTAGTTTTCTGCCCTAAAGTTTTAAGGGCTGCCTTTAAGCTATTGGGCCTAAGGGTTGGCCCAATGTATAAAGCCACCCAAAATGTCTGCCCTAATTCACTTATCCTACTCTTTCAGAGTCTGCCCCTTGGTGCTTTGAGCCGCAGCCGTCTTCTCCGCTAGGGTTCAGTCTTGGTACTCCGTCGCACTTGTTCGAGCCAGTTTCGTTCCACGTAAGTCGCATTCCATCCCATGTCTTTCATGTTTAGCACAGTTGCTTCAAGTTCCCTTTAGGGTTGTACTGAGTAGCTCCGTGTCTTTCTGTTCTTGTGTTTCCAGCTCACTAAACCGCGCTAGGAGCTGCTGTCTTTCTCTGTTTACACCCAAGAATCCAGTTGTTGGCCTTTCCCAGGTAAGGGAAGCTAGACCTCTTTTTCTGTTTCATGTGCTTGTCCGTTGTCTGGTTGGTGTTTTTGTGATTCTTGAACTGGTATGCTACTGTGAATGCAATGAAGGGTTGGTAATATTGAATATGCGTAAAATACAACTGATGCAGGTGCGGACAATGGCGAAGTCTGATAATCTCGCCCAAGCGAGCTTGTCTCGCCTAGGCGAGACTAGTAGAGGTTTCGCCCAGGATTCCTGCGCGAGGGGTCGCTTAAGCGAAGAGTCCCCGTTTTGAGCAAGATGCATTCTCGCTTAAGCGAGGAGGTCTCGCCTAAGCGAGACCCCGCAGGGAGCCACTATTTCCACTCCTCTAATTCTCGCCTAAGCGAGGGGAGTCCGCCTGAGCGAGGGAAACCTCTTGCCTGAGCGAGTACCCTCAGATTGAGCGAGAGTTGGGTGAGGGTGCACCCTGTACTGTTTTCTTCTATGTTATCTGGGTGAATATCATATGTATGATGGGGTTATTGTGCTAAAGTATGTTCTGAATGTTTATGCATGAAGGATGTGGTTCATGAGTTATGAATTGAGTGATTTTGTATGCATGAGATGGTAATGTTGAGATTTTATGAGTTTTACATGATGTGAGTACGACATATGTATGAGATGATTCATGGAATCGAAATGATGAGTTTGGTATGAGTTCGACATGAGACATGAAAGAGTTGGTATAAATGTGGCATGATAATGATATGAAACGGAGTTCCATATTCATGGTTCGAGAATAATGAGTTGGTACGGTTTGGCTGAGAATACGAAAGAAGTGAATTATGAGAAAATGTATGTGATGTATATGTAAATAGGTGTGTATGCATGCTGAATCCATTTGATTGATTAAAAATGTTGGTCCGTGTCAGTGCGTAATTCCTTGGGATCTCTAGGTGAGATTCTCAGGGTCGTGCTTCAGTGGTCGGGACGTAATTCCATGGCCCCTGTTAGTGGGTGTCCATGGTGGTACCCCATATGTATAATTTGGTAAGGATTCAAGGTAAGGTTACATCCTGACACTCTAAGGAGTCAGTTAGTCTCACTTAGAGCGGACTGACTCTTGTGGTGAGAGTAGCAGGAGGCCTGAAACTCACTAAGGGCTAACCTTGTATGTGAGGGAAATTGATTCATTGTAACACTTGTAACACATAGCTCGGGGGTGAGCAGAGGTATCCACCACAAGTGCAAGCATCCGCTGAATCCGACCAGATTATATATATATATATATATATATCCGGATGAGTCGAGTCTTAGTGTATTGTTTGGAAGGTCTTAACATGCATGTGTGATGTATGTATAATGAACTGTGAATATGTATCCGATTACTTTGGTGAAATGGTTTTGGCTCTAGCTTACCCTTGCTTGTTTGACTGTGTTGTATGTCGTTCTTCTACTTTTGCGATGATCATCAATTTATTGATGAGAGCAGATGCGAGAGGTACTCGAGGTCAACATGGAAGGGATTGGTTCCGCTGCATAGTCTACCTGGGCTGGACTTCATGTTTTGTTGGGCTTTTCTTCAGGGCTATGGCCCATGTACTACTTTGTTCTTTAGTACTCTATTAACTATGGTGAAGTTCTTGGATTTCGTTTGTATCCGACATCGTGGTGTGCATTGGTTTCTCCTAGCATCCTCTGGATATTGTCATGAGTAGCGTTTATACTCCAGGGCTTGTCACTAAATTTCTATCTGTGTGGCATTTCATTAAAATTAAAGTTATTATTTAAATGAGGTGTTACATTTAAGAAACATAATTATCTGTTATATTTAAATTAATATATTTAAAGAGAAAGTTTGATCTTACACACTTATTTATTTATTTTTAGTTGATTAACATTATATTTTAAAGAAAGGTTAAAATACTTTTTTTGTCCCAATTTTCGTCAAGTTTTGTCAAATAAGTCTTAATTTTGGTTTTGTGTTCAAATAGGTTCTAATTTTCGTCAATTTTGTTCAATTTGGTCATTTTTTGCTAACACCGTTTAAATTATTAACAGCCATGAACAATGATTGTCACGTGTCACTTCATTGTTTTTTTGAATTTTTATTTATTTATTATTTATTTTCTTAAAATTTTTTTTAATGTCTAATTGTCAACCTAATAATATGTCACGTGTCAAAGTCAATGTTCTATATTCAATTTGGTCCTATATTTGATATTTTTGTTCAATTTAGTCCCAATTTTGTTTAAAATTAACCAATTTTTTCCCTATTGAAGATGTGACCAAATTTAATTTTTATATCAAAGTTATAATGATGTGAATTTTAATATATTATATAAAAATATTTAATAAAAAATATGAATTTTAATATAAAAATTAAATTTGGTTTCAATTTGGAGAGGGACCAAATTGGTTCATGTTAACAAAAACTAGGACTAAATTGAACAAAAATAACAAATTGACTTTGACACGTAGCACGCTAATTGGTTGACACGTGGACATTTAAAAAAAATAAATAAAAAAAACCACGAAGTGACACGTGGCAGTCACTGTTCATGAATGTTAATGATTTAAATGATGTTAGCAAAAAGGACCCAATTGAATAAAATTGATGAAAATTGGAACCTATTTGAACACAAATCCAAAATTAGGACTTATTTGACAAAACTTGACGAAAATTGAGACTAAAAGGGTATTTTAACCTTAAAGAAACTAATGTTGGCTATGAGAATAAAAAAATATAGTATTTACCGATAAGTATATAGTAAATTATTAATCATTCACTCATTACCTTCTTTTTAATATAAGATTTTAGTGCCTATGTAATTTAATTGTGTTTCTAACTACAATTTTTTCTTGTTACTTAATCTAAACGAAAGTTGCAGGCTTCCATACACAACTTATTTAAAGCTTAAATACATATTTGGTCTATATTTTCATTATGTTTGTTCAATTTGGTCCTCATCTTTATTTTGTGTTCAATAATGTCCTCATTTTTGTCAAATTTTGATCAATTTGGTTCATTTTACTAACGGTGGTTAAATAGTTAACATTTTCTAGCAGTACATGTCACGTGCCAGCACCTGATTTTTTATTATTTTTTTTATTTTCTTTTAATTCTAAGAAAATTGTCCACGTATCAAGTCATAATTGTGTCACGTGTCAATGTTAGTGTCACATGTCAACTTGTGATTGTGTTCTTTGTTTTTGTTTAATTTAGTTTCTATATTTATTATTTTTATTCAATTCATTCTCTATATTCATAATTTTTTTTTCAATTTAGTTTTAGTTTTTTTAAATGGAATCATTTTGTCCCTTTTAAATTGAGACAAAATTGATTTTTTTTATAAATATTATATATTTACTTTTAAAATTAACATTATTATTAATTATTTTTTAAATTCAATTACAAATTATTAGATTTAATTTAAAGTAGAATATAATTATTTAAAATATTATTAAAATATGATTATTAAATGTTTTAAAAATATATATTAGCATATGCAAAATATATTAATTTTATAAATATTAGTATAAAGTATTTATAATATTTGTAAAATTTTTAAATATATTTTAAAAATATTATTATTTTAGAATATAAATATTAAAAGAAACAATTTAATAATTATATTCTAATAATATTTTAAATATTTTAAATAATTGTACTCTATTTAACAATTATATTTAAGAATTATATTTAATTTGTAATTAAATTTAATAATTTATAATTGATTATTAAAAATAATTAATAAAAATATAAATTTGAGAAGAAATATTAGTATAATATTTATAAAAGATATTAAAGTTGGTGTTAATTTGAAAGGGACAAAATTTATTTATTTTAACAAAAATTTAGACTAAAATAAATAGCAAATATAGGAACTAAATTAAACAAAAATAATGAATATAGAGACTGAATTGAACAAAAATAAATAGGACAACCACAAATTGATATATGACACTAACATTGACACATGTGACACAACTATGAGTTACATGTGAACAATTTTCTTAAAATTAAAAAAAAGGTTTAATTACTCGTAAGGTACACAGTTTGGGTTAAGGGTGTCAAATTGATACCTCGCAAAAAAAATGTGTCAATTTGATACCCAAATAAGTTTAAGTGCATCAATCAGGTGCATCCCGTTAGATAGTCAGAAATAGTGTTAAATTTGTGGTGATGTGGCAACGCATAACAGACATGTGTCGTTGAAAGAAGATGTGTAAAAAAAAAAAATTGTACAGTGTTACGTGTACAAATTATTTAATGAATGGTAAAGTTTGAATTTTCCCTAAGTCATTTTGTGGTCGTTATCATCTTCTTCTTCCTCTCCATTTGCTTGTTGGTTCAGACCTGAAGATGTGGTTTTGTGGTGTGTGGTTCGTAGTTGTAGAGGTGCTTTCCAATCAATTTGCAATGTCTCGCAGTGAGGGTTGTGCGTATTCTTCGTCGGCATAAAAAAAAAGTGGTGTATCCTCTAAACCTAACCTTCTTCCTAGTCCCAAATATACCCTCTTGATTTTTCTCAATAAAAATAAAGTTTCTGAGGAAACCATTATCCCAGTTTCCTTTCCCCCTCCTTCCAATCAATATCCCCCCGGGTTAGGCGTAGAAACTTCAAAACCCTAAAATCCCAAACCTAAAAAGAAACAAAAAAAAATCAGAATATTTAGAAATTGGCATTGGAATTGAAATTACCCTATTCTAGCAACAAATGTCGCTGTACAGTTCAAAGAATAAAAGTGACAGAAAAATGAAAGAGGAAAAAATTAGAAGCTTGGTCTAACATCATTGTGTCATGAATCGGAAGGGAGATGAAATGGGAATTTAGGACTCACAGATTAGTCGTCGATGGTGAAAATTAGAAGATGAAAATCGGTGGAAATGGGAGTGAAATAAGATTGGGGGCGGAGTATATGAAAGGGGGCGAGAAGAAGAGAGAAACGAGATGAGAAGAAAGAGAGAGAATGCACTGAAGAAGGAAATGACAAAAAAATAGTGTCTCCTCCCCTCTGCGATCTCAATCACACCTTCTCAAAACGATTTCACCTGTGCTTTGCAGAAACCCCAAATCGCATGAACCTCGATCACCTTCTCACTTCTCACTGTGTTTTTATGCTTTTCTTGACTTAGGACCACTCCGAACATTACAATTTTTTTTAATTCATTTCAAAAATTCCTATTTTTTATTTAAATTACCACGTCACAAATAATTGGTATTCCAGGTGTCAAATTTTTGTGTCAACAGACTCTTTTAATTGGTCAACGTTAATAACTTTAACGGCGTTAATGAAAATTGACTTGATTGATGTACTTAAACTTAATTGGGTATCAAATTGACAACTTTTTTTCGCGGGGTACCAATTTGACACCCTTGACCCAAACTGAGTACCTTACGAGTAATTAAACCTTCAAAACAAAACAAGAAAAGACAAATGACATGCACTATTCAACTACGTGAACTATTTAACCACCGTTACTAAAAATGATCAAATTTATCAAAGTTGACGAAAATAGAATCTAATTAATCACAAAACCAAAATGAAGATAAAATTAAAAAAAAAATAAAGAAAACAAACCTATATTTAAATGAAATTATTTAAAACAAATAATTATTTGTTTCTTTACCTTTAAAAAAAATTTGAAAACTCTATTGATCCACAACGGCACCCTTTCACACAGGCCTGTAATTGTGTTCCGCAAAACCAAATCGCATCTCTAACATTGGTCTTCTTTTTTTCTTCACTTGTCTCCTCACTGATTCAAGACGAAGAAGAAGAAGCGAGAGACACTCTCAATCAAAACCCTAAGAATGGCATTCGAAATGCCATTAGATCAGATAAAGCAGCTCCGGATTCTGCTCCGCAAAGAGGCGAACCTCTCATGGTACGAACCCGAGAAAGAGGAAAATCTTGCGCTCCCGAAGCTTCCATCCGTCTCCGAAACCATAGCGAAGTTGGATCCCTCGCCGTCTTATCTTCGCTGTAAGAATTGCAATGGCAGACTCATACGCGACATGCAATCTTTCGTCTGCGTATTTTGCGGCACGAATTCCCGCAAGGACCTCCCTCCTGAACCCATCAAATTCAAGAGTACCATTGGCTATCGGTGGCTACTTGAATCGCTTCAACTAGATGGATCGGTAATACCAATCTCAGTGTTTTCTCTACTATTAGGAATGTTTTTAATGCTGAAAATTGGAAATGATAGGTGTTGTTTTGACGTAATGTCCGTTTTTCTTTTGTTTATAATGCAAATAGGAAAGAGAAGTAGATAAATGATAGTTCGTTTTGTTAGGCTATGATTTGTTTTAAGATAAATCTTAGATGGAGTTTTGTAGGTGCTTTTAGCGTGTTTTTTCTATCAAAATTTGAATTCTACCATGACAATATATGGAATAAATGCTTACCTTAAATGTCAGTATTGGTTTTCAAGGTGAAACTCCAATTTCGATCGGAGAGCAATACTACGTCTAAGTTTTGTTCTTAATTTTTAAAAAAATCTTTGATGCAGTCTAGTATTGTTTTCTGTTCTGGTCAAAGTCATACACAATATGGCAGGAAACCTTAGATACTTCCATGCATCTCGAGTAAAGGGTGCAGACCTGTGAACCCGGCATGGATTCACAGTGGAACCTTCTTCACAGGATTATCCAGTATAAAGAAAATTATAGAGGTATTTTTTAGACGAGGTTGAGTTCAAGTTGTTAACATTGGGTGAAAATATTCCAGTGGAAATCGAAATTCATTAAAGTTCGTATATCTTCTCCCTAGGTGATCCCTTATCTTCTTGAAATTCAAATTGGATTTAGTGTACAGTCTCACATAACTGCATGAAATGTAACGGAAAGTGATAGCTAATAGCAGCACCTTCTGATGCATAATGACAATTGAGCTCTGCAATGAGGGTTGTTGGTTTACTAAGAATTTCTAGTGAGAACATTCCAGGGATATATCAATCTCTTCTGTATATAGAGGATTGTGACAGTGATGGGCTAATCACAACATCTTCTGTGCATAATGACTGTTGAGCTCTTGAATGAGGGTTGATCTAGTGAGAATAGTTCCAGGCATATTATCAAATGCCTCTACTTGTACCTGCCCAAGGAGAACATTATTCTGATTTAGGAGATACATAAGGTTATTTGGTAAGCTAAATTACCTCACTGTGACCTGGCTTAACATTACCTTTCCAGTAAGCATAGCAAGTCAATTTTTAAACACTAATTATTAAGACCATTGAGGTGAAATTGTACAGATCCTAAAGTATATTGAAAGGGCTCCTAGAAATGGCCTCATTTATATAAAAAAAATCATCAAATTCTTAGATATTCTGACGCTGACTGGGCAGGGTCACCAAGTGATAAATGCACTACTCCGAGGTATCATGTTCTTATGTTCTTGTTGGAGGTAATTTAAAGTCATGGAAAAATGAGGAACAAAATGTTGTGGCAAGATCATGTACAAAAGCAAAATACAGGACAATTACATTTGTTGAGAATAAAGAAAATAGGGATTGAGATTAATCTCTCTTGTGTATAAACCACACATAGGGTAATCTATTTATAATAGAGAGAGGTATAAGTAAAAAGAGTAACTGAAAATAAAAAGATCAAATAGAAGATATTGTTTGATATTGTGGTTATCAATATCTAACAATATCTTAATAATATCAAACAATATCTTAATAATATCAAACTATATCTAACAACATTAATCACTTCTAAGCTCATGGCTATAACAACTCCTTGAAGAGCTTAAATTTGAACAAAGTTCCCAAATGCACCTTGTATGTGACAACTAGGTAGAATTACACATTGCCTCTGATCCACTCTTTTATGAGAGGATAAAATATATTGAGGTGAGTTGTCATTGGAAAGAGAAAAACTAGAGTCTAGAAGCATCACCACTAGATTTGTTATTAGGAATTTTTATTTATTCTTGTATCATATCTTTGTTATTAGAGCATATCAAATCTCCTCTATTTATTGTATTGATTCCTTTTTCTTAATATAAATAAAACACCTATGTTGTATCAAAACCACACAGTTTAAGCTCAAAGTTTCTTTCCACTGTAGAGTTTAATATGAGGATTTTGCAGTTTAGTAGGTGGAAGATTGAATACTCATTGTTGAACTTGTTGCAAAGATAAAGTAACATCGCTCAATGACTTATCAGACATTCAACTTGGAAATTACTATGCTTTAACTTACTTGAACTCAGTTGTGAGGAGACTTTCGCATTGGGTTAAGCACTTCCTAATAAATATTGAAAACCCCAATTGCCACCGATCTGGACATTTAATGTTACTTGGCTTTAGTATTCGTGACAATTCCAACAATTGGATGTTCAATCCTCCTTCCATTGAGATGCAAAATCCTCTATAATCTAAGAGCTTGATAATATCCAGTAACTATTATCACTAGATCAACACCTGTTGTAGAGCTCAACTGCCATTACACATTAGACGATGTTGAAAAATTGTAGCAAAGATTAGCTATTGCTATTAGTTACATTTCATGTAGTTATACGAGGTTGTAGACTTGAATTTCAAGAAGATAGTAGACCCGCTAGAGAGATGATGTGCAAACTTCTATGAATTTCAGTTTCCACTAGAGAATTTTTTCTTACTTTAGAGAGCATAACATCAATCAATGGGCAACTCCAACTCAATTTCTGTCTGAAAAATACTTCATAGAATTTTCTCTATACCGGAGAATCCTGTGAAGATGGAAGGAATCTAAAGGTGTTCCTCTATGGGATCCATGTTGTGTTCTCTGCATCCTTACACCCTTTACTTGAGATGCATGGAGGCTGTAAGGTGTCCAATAAAGTACTTTGTATCATATCGGATACAAAAGCCTTCAATACAGAGCTGAACGGTATCATGGAGATATTCAATACCTTATTTAAGGGCAAATACACATTGAATGCTCTGGTTAGGATCCCTTAGAGACTTTGACCAGAATGTTTTCCAATCTAAATTGGAGTTTTACCATGGTAAATGATACAATAAAGGTTTGTATTAAAGGTGATAATAGGTTGTCTTTAATTTTTTATTAACAAATTGAGGTGTTTTATTTTATGTATTTTTGTGATAACTTTGTGCATTGATTGGCAGGAGATGGTGGCACCAGTGGTGGATGAAAATGAATGGAACAGGGGGAGGAATGAATCAAAAGATGAGATTCCCCTATCTGAACTGCTGGATTTGGAAATTAGATGGCCTTCCGAGGCTGAGATAACTCAGTTGAGTACTTCAGATTCTGCAGCTTTTTTGGGAAGAAGTTCATTAAGTTTGGCTGGAGTTGATCTTGATAGTTATTTTGACCGGAAGGAATCTGATTCAGATGTGTTTGGACAGAACTTGGCTTCTGGAAGACAGGTGGGTACTGTGTTAGATAACACATTCCAAGCGAATGAAAATCTTAGTTTGTTTCAGAATGTACAAGCTTCAGAAATGGCTTCAGGGTCTGCAGAAAATCCGAGTGATGATTCATTTTCCAATTGGGAGGCAAGCTTTACATCATCTAGTTCTGGTCCTATTCACGAATTGTCAAAATCTGTTGATCATTCTAAAGTTGATTTAGATACAGCACATGGAGTCTGGAAAGGTTCTGTTGGAGGTAAGGAGAATGACGATTTCCATCCCTCAGCATCCACTGAACATGATTATTTTCAGGGTGATGGATGGAGAACTTCAAACTCGATGTTACATGCCCAGACTGGGAAATCAGAATCGACCATCAATCATATTGGTACTAAAACAACAGATAGTGCTAGTGGTTCTAGTAGAAATCTTGAGTGGATGCAAGATGACCTATGGCAAGGGAGTGATAACAAGACAACTGATGCCGTGGCTAATGCTGAAGATAAATATTCATTTGATGAATGGAATGATTTTACTGGCTCAGCTAGCACGCAAGACCCTTCTAGTACTGTTACCAGCTCAAATACAACTGGCCAGACTAGAAATATTGGCTTTTCTGTTGATTTTAATGATACCAAAATGGTGGAGGATGCCAATAGCTCTTCTAACAAGGATTTGGATTGGATGCAACATCAATCGCAAGATAGCAATAATGAAACAACAGATACCATCAGTGCTGATGTAGCTGTGGTCTCATTTGATTCATGGAATGACTTCACTGGCTCAGTCAATACACAACATTCCTCCTTTGGTGTATCCAACTCAGAGGTAATGAATCAAATTGATACATTTGAATTGACCCAGGGTCGAAATGATACCAGAACAGCTGAAAGTGCTTCTGGTAATTTTGACTGGATGCAAGATGACCAGTGGCAGGCCGTTGATACCAAGGGAACTGGTATTGTGACTACTAATAAAGTGGGTGATTCATTTGATGCATGGAATGATTTTACTGGCTCAGCTATTTCACATAATCCTTCTAGTGTTGTTTCCGACTCTTTGATTACTGCCCAGACTGGGATATCTGCTGATCTTAATGACATGAAAACAGAAAAGGGTACTAATGCTTTTTCTCATGATAGTTTTGACTGGACTCAAGATAACCAATGGCAAGACAGCAACAACAAAACAAATGATACCAGGACTACTAATGATATTGATTCATTTGATGATTGGAATGACTTTACTAGCTTGGCCACTAACCAAGATCATTCCAGCAATGTTTTGAATCAAACTGCAAATCAGACTTCTGCCGAAAGGACATCTGAAGCGAATTTACTAAGTTTGTCAATCAGATCACAAAATATAGAATTTAGCGGGCTTCCACAGCATGATTTATTTCCTGGACAGTTTGGTAGTTCACCGAGTTCTCTTCAAGCTACTTATTCCAACAGGTGAGACTTGATATTTTGTTGGTTCCAAATATTTAATATAATTATGTAGTTCAATTCAGTCACTTTCTTAGTACCAGGTGGACTTGACTGTTTTTTCAACACCTTTAGGAGTTTCAGTTCAGTCACTCAAGTTACCATTTAGTGCTAATTGTATAATTCAACAAAAGAGATGTTTACACGGCTGAGATCCACCACTAAGGAGACTGTTTGGAATCTCTTGAACTAAAAAGAAGATAACAGATTCCTAACAAAGAACGACAAAAGGCACTGTATAATTTTTGTATTGATTCTCAACAAAACTCTTACAAGAACCAAAGTATACAACGTATACCCCCAAATGGAGCACTCTCCTTTTCACACTGGAAACTCGGTAAGACAAAAACACTGAAGAGGAAGAAGTCTTATATGTACTAGACTTTCAACAGACTTAACTGAAATAACTAACAACTTGACCCAGTCTACTATTATTTACAATTTCACCCTTTCTCCTATTTTTCTTTCTATAATAAACCAATAAACCTGGAGAGGTTTTTCCATTTTAGATGCTCCCTAAGATCATTCCTAACAATACTCCCTCCCTCAAAAGCCACCTTGTTCTCAAGGTTGAAATCTAGAAACTGATTACAAATAGATGAAAGATCTTCTCAGGTAGTTTCTTCTGACAGCTTGCCCAGTCAATGCACCAACACCTCAGGAATTTCTGTATCCAATTTATTATCACTGTTCTAGTGCCTAAAATTGGCAAAGGTCGATAATTGTCTTTTGTTCCCTGCACCACTGCTGGAAAGTCTGAGTCAATTGGATGACCTCCTATATCCTATGGAAAACCGGATGTATGCAGGCTTATTTTGGAAGTTGTAAGTTGCAATGATCCAACTTGTTGTAAAACCAAATAAGGTCCACAATACTTGGCTGACAATTTAGGATAAGGTTTAGACATGGAATGGAAGTTTGCCTGAGGTCTAATCATTAAGTAAAGCAAATCCCATGACTGAATCAAGAATATTTTCTTGTTTGTAAAAGATATGATTTGATCTTAGTAATTGGGGAAATATGTACAATTGATAATTAGGTATATTCTCCATTAATAGGTTTCCATTGTTATACTTTGAATGATTATAAATTGTTAGAATAAATAGTCTTAAATAGAATTTATTGTAAAGGTGTTGTGTGCTTTCTGCTGCACTGCACCTAGTTTCTAGATATAGCTTTTCAAATTCTCTTCTCTTCCCTCTCATACATTGTATTTGATGTATCTAAAGTTGTTGTAAGTATGAGATCCTAAAGGAAGGAAATTCATTCTATAAAATTCATTTGATTCCTTTGTATTATTTTTAGGTTATTTGAGATTTCCAAGATTGTTGGTTTGAAAATGATTGCGTATGTGTTCCTTTAACTGAGAAATTTAAGTAGCATCATTCCCTATAATAACTATATTGTCAACTTACACGGTTAAGTATACACATTTTCTAGGGGTGGTTTGACAATAGAAAACATAGTGGTCTGCCTCACTATGTTTCATTCCAAATGCTTGAACAATGTGGCTAAACTTTTCAAACCAAGCACGGAAGATTGTTTGAGAACATGAGCCAACTAGAGTCATCTTGTTCAGGACATGATATTAGGTGATGATTGAGAAGGATTTGCTGAAGAGGACTCACCTTGAGATACTAGACTAGCTATTCAGTTCATGTGTTGATAGGTAATAAAAGGTGGTGATGACGATTTAGAAAGATTTTGTATGGTATTTTAGGTGTTAGAAGTCGAAGGAACAAAAGATTCAATTAAGGACACAAGTAAAACAAGTTGGATAGAAATAGAATCTTGTGTAGGAGGGAAGAAGGGAGTTGGTTAGAAAAGGGTGACATTGATAGACATATAGTACTTCTTGGTAGTTGGAGAGTAACATTGATATCCTTTTTGAAGTTGAGAATAACCCATGAAAACACATTTGATGGTTTTGGCTGAGAGTTTATATAAACCTATAGACATCATGGGCAAAACATATATGATAGAAACATATGGTGTGATATTGAAGAGGGGTTATTGTCGAAATAAAATGGAGTAGGTGAAGAAGGCATTATGTTAATGAGGAAATAGGCAGTTAGGATAGCATCACCTCAATAATAAACATGCATATTTGCATCAATTAATAAGGTATGAGCAGCTTCAACCAGATGTCTATTTTTCCTTTTTGCTATACCATTTTGTTGAGATCAATAAGGGCAAGTAGATTGATGCAAAATACTTACGAGCTTAAGAGTTTAGATAGACTAGAGGAAAAATATTATTTGGCATTATCGCTTCGTAAGATTTTTATTACTTTTCCAAATTGATTTCTAATCTCATTGAGGAAAGACATATAAATAGACAAAAGTTCAAAAATGATCTTTCATTAGATAAATCCATGTTTGTCACTATTGCTTTCACCATCATTACTGTCGTAGATTGATGCAAAATACTTACGAGCTTAAGAGTTTAGATAGACTAGAGGAAAAATATTATTTGGCATTATCGCTACATAAGATTTTTATTACTTTTCCAAATTGATTTTTAATTTCATTGAGGAAAGACATATAAATAGGCAAAAGTTCAAAATGATCTTTCGTTAGATAAATCCAAGTTTGTCAATATTGCTTTCACCATCATTATTGTCGTAGCCACTGCTCCAGTTGGCCACATCTACTAGAGCCACTGTCTTCCTCTGTCACCAGAGATTTTTGTCTTATTGGTCTATTGTCCATTGTCGTCCTTTGTCAGCGGAAGGGAGTTAAGGTGTCCCTATCATTTATTTTAGCATCACAACTTTAGATTTTGAAAATTTAGGCAAATCTCCTTCATGCTCTTCAATTGAAGAAGGAATGCTTGCACTACATCTTGGACTTGAACATCTAAAATTTCTCATGGTGTTTAAACCTTAAAAGTAAGTCACCTTTTAGTATTTTCTCTCTAACCATGATTGGTAATAACTCCAATTCGTCTTTTAATGTTTCTAAAACTTTATGTAAGGACTCTTGGGTTCTAGACTCTGGTGCGACAAACCATACGTTCCCTCATTCATCATTTTCTTGTAATGACATTACTGTTGTCAATGGAACATGTATCCTAGTAGTTGGATGTGGCAATATTTCTCTTAATTTTTGTTTATGTTTCAAAACTTACTCATGACCTAAATTATTCTGTAACCTTTCCCACTCATTATGTTTATCATGATCTTGCCATGGGGAGGATGATTGTAACGATTAAGGAACAAGAGGGTTGTATTGCTTTAAGAACTTGGGAACTAAGGATAGTATCAATATACAAACAGGTGTCTCTTGTCTTCAATCTTGAACTACTTTTAATCCTCTCAAATTTGGCTTCTCCACTGTAGTCTAGAACATCTGTCTTTTTTTTTTTTGTTTTGAAGTCTATGTTTATGTTCCCTTCCTTATTTTTTAAATAATCTCGAGTCATTTAAATGTGTTGTATGTCAACTTGCAAAGCACCATTATGCCACATATCCTCCTAGTGATAAAAAAATGTGTTCATCCTTTTGATTTGGTTTATTTTGACGTTGGGGGCTTGCATCAAACTTTGGTATATCTGGTGTTAAATGGTTTCTCACTTTTATTAATAATTTACCCATGTTACATGGATTTTCCTCATGAAAGAAAAATTTGAATTCTTTTTTGAGAATAGTGTTGTTTATGAATTCACATGTGTGGATACACCACAACAAAAATGTGTTGCTGAAAAAAAAATAGGCATTCTCTTGAGGTGACACAAACACTTTTTTTCCGCATGTATGTCCCTAAATCTATTTGGGGTGAGGCTATCTTCACTGCTATCGTTTTTTAGATGGTTTGAGTCCATGTCTTTCTTCTTTCTCTATGTTCCTTTTCTCTCTAGTCTTCATAGTCAGGTGTTTGGATGTGTTTTGTTTGTTTATATTCATAGTCAGTTGCATGGAAAGTTAGATCCTAAAGTTAAATGCTTATCATTAGCTATGCATCTAATAAAAAAAATATTGTTATTAAGAGAGATAGATCGACACTTTATTAAAAAGAAATTTGATAGTAACCTTATCACTACTTATGTTATGTCCCATTCGGACTTTAGTTAGCAAATGTGTTTACCAAAAGTCTTCCAACTAACGATTTCATGATTTTACATGCAAGTTGGGAATGATAGGTATCTATTTACTAGCCTTAGGAGGAGTGTTGTTAATAGGATATTAAGTGTATTACTAGGAAATTTTTGAAGATTCTAGAATTTCTTTATAATTATTACTATAGGGTTAGAGTTTTTTATAGATAGAGACCGATGTATGGTTTCAAAAAAATCAGTTGAATAAAACATTTCTTTCTTTCTTTCATATTAATATGTTCAAGTGATAACATATTCCTAACAAAGAACGACTCAAAGACACCGCAAGAGAGAAAAAGAATTGAATAATTTTTGTATTGATTATCAACATAACTCTTGCAAGAAACAAGGTATACAATGTATACCCCTAAAAAGAGCACTCTCCTTCTCACACTGGAAACCTAGTAAGACAAAATCGCACTCTAGTATAACACCCTGGAGAGGAAGAGTCCCATATATAAAAGATTTCCAACAGACATAACTGAAATAACTAACAACTTGACCCAGTACTATTATGTACAATTTGACCTTTTCCTTATTTTTCTATCTATAATAAATCTGTAGAGGTTTTTTTCAATTTAGATGCTCCCTAAATTCATTCCTAACAGAAACTGATGTATCTAGTAGTGCACAAGGATTCTCTTGGATGGACTAGTTGAAAGAGGAAATGATTGATGGCATGATTCTTAGCTTTGCATGTTATGGAATAAAGAATGTTGGAAGGAGCAAACTTTGGGTTGTTTTCTTTATTTTAATAATCTTTTATTATAAGTGCAATGTTCAAACATCTTTCTCCAACCTAGGCAACTACTATTTTCTTCTACCCTAAAAGTGCTAGAGGCTTGGAAGTTCTTAATTTTAAACTATTTACACTTTTGATGCCTCGGATAATTGATGTGGGTTTTGCACACTCTTCTCACTAACATTGTTTCTTAATTGACATTTTCTATTATAAAAATAGAAATTTATTGCATCTGTTGCATGTTTAGGGTGGCTGAAGTGGATGTCGAGAGAGAAAACCCTGGAGATGTTTCCACTGCAGTAGGGTCAAAAGATGACGTAGAGATGCTGATGTCACAGATGCATGATCTCTCCTTTATGCTCGAGAGCAGTCTTTCAATTCCCCGAAAGTAAGGTGTAACTACATTATTTTCTTGTAGTCCATGTCCATTTATTTGTTCGCTTGTATTATGATTACTTTTGTAATCTGTAGTATAACCCGTACTTTCTGGGAATTTGTTCTTTGATGAATGAGTAGGGAATAATATGGCTTTCATCTACAGTTCTGATTTCCACTTTTCCCTTGATAATCTTTTTTTGGGTAATTCCCTAAGTTAAGATCTTCTATAGTAGACCAACGTTGTTGGTATGTCTTATTTGTAGAATGCTGCTACTACTGTATATTATCTGGGAGTTTATGTTTGGGAGTGATTGTAATGTTTGTATAATGTCTGACTTGAGAGCTTCCTTTGAGGGCTTCCTTTATTGTCTCCTTGGATGAGGTGGAATGTTTATATTATTTGATGAATTTAAAATTGTTTACTGTAAAATGGGCTGTATGGATAAAGAAATTCAAAAGAATTGGAATTTAGGATTTTTTGACATGGTATTTTAAATAGTAAACCACTAGAATTTGAAATTCAAAAAATAAATACGAATTTAAAATTCTTCACCCACTCGTTTTTTGTATGCTCTTCCTCTTTCTAAGTGCCCTCTCTCTCTCTCTCTCTCTCTCTCTCTCTCTATATATATATATATATATATATATATATATATATATATATTCTCCATCTTCAAATTTCGAAGCGCTTTCTCTCTTGCTCATTCTTAGGTTTAAAAAGTTGTAAATATATGCCACAGTACATTAAGTATCTTATATCATAATTATTTTTACTCACATAGTCACTAAAAAATCTCTTATCGACTTAGGTGTTTGAGAGTTATTATAGGTGGACTTCCTTCTCATGGTGATTCTTAGCTCGATTACACGCCAACAATCAGGTTAGTTCAAGTTAGAGATTGTTCAACCAAATTCAATAAAAACATTTGACATCCAAGTGGGACATCTGCAAAACTTTATCATGCCTCCACATTGTATATGATCCTTATACGATGCGATTACTCATTTTTGAGATGGGGAATGAAGATAGTTCATCACTACTAACCTCATTGTTAAAACAATGGAGGTTTATATTTGACGAAGTCAAATTGGTAAAATCCAAGGATCATCATGTTGACTTAGAGAAAGTGTTTGAAACCATTCGAACACACAATATACCACTTAACCCAAAAATTTGCTTTTTCAAAGTTAAAGGAGAAAATTTTATTGGCTTCATGATCACACAACATGGCATTGGTGCCAACCTTGATAAGTGTGAGGTTATTCTTTCTATGAGAAGCCCTGAGATTCTCAAATAGGTCCAAAAACTCAATGGGAAGTTAGCAACACTCTCTGGGTTCCTTCCACGATAAGAAAAAAAAAAAGCTAAACCTTTTCAAGTTGGTAAAAGGAGTGCAAGAATACTATTGGGATGAGAAGTGTGAGCCCATGTTCTAGAATATCAAGAATGATATCACTTCCTTGGCAGTATTAGCCTGTCCCCATCCTGATGTGGACCTCGTGTTGTACCTGACAGTAGCACCCACAACAATCAACATGGTACTTGTCTAAAAGCTCAGTAAAGCAACAACCTGTTTATTTCACAAGCAGGACCTTACAACTATAGTGGAAGAAAGATATCATTTAGAAACTAGTTTTGGCACTAGTATTATCGCTGTGACGTCTCATACATTATTTCTGGAGTTACAATATTACATTCCGAACAAATTATCCTATCAAGCAAATATTCCAAAAATCCGATTTAGTTCGTCCGATGATAGTCTGGTCAGTGAAATTGTCTGAGTTCGGTTTGACATTTCAAAATCGAGACTCAATGAAAGCTCAGTTCTTATCTAACTTTCTAATTGAGTTGCCCCAACTTGATGAAGTTGTGGTGCATTGGAGAACGATTTGTCAAATAGGAAAGGCAGTGGGGCAAGTGTGATTATGGAAGGTTCTTAATGATTTGGTTGTAGAACATGCCATTAAGCTTGGCTTTGACACTCTAATAATCAAGTTGAATACAAAGCATTGATTTTAGGATTGGAGCTCGCTCATGTACTAGGCGCCAAGAAGTTGAAATGCCAAAGTGACTTATAGCTTGTTACTGGGCCGATCAAGGGTGAGTTCTAAATAAAAGAGCTTCAATTGTAGCACGATTTTCATATAGCTAGAAGTATGATAGATAAGTTCAAGGAATTTTCAGTAACACATTTCTAGAGAAGATAATGCTTGAGTTGACGTTCTCTCTAAGTTAGCAAGTACGAAAAGCATCGACCAACATCGAACCCTAATACAAGAAACACTTACTACACTAAGCTAGGATCCGGAAGACGTTTTGCAGATAGACCTAGTAAGTCCGAACTAGATGACAACTATTGTTAATTATTTGATGCAGGATGTTTTATCGGATGATCCGAAAAAAAAAAACACATGTAGAATTGGAAGGCAAGTCTCCTTCTACGTGTTACACAATGGCATGCAACTTAAGTCGTTGAAATAATAGAAAGAATCCAATGTAATTAAATGAAAAATATATTGTGAATAAAGTATATGTTGTGGAAAATATAAAAAGAAAAGAAATCATGGATGATGAGCGATAAGTTTTACAAGCAGGGTATCCCAAACGAGTCAACCACAATCTATGTACCACGGAAACGGACATTTCAACACATGTCGTCTCTAAAGTATAGGATACAACGACATGGATCTATATATTAGATTATTATTATGAATTATTTAATTTAACAACCAATGTTTATATATTCAAAATAATCTATAAACAAGATTAAACAAATGTAATAATCCAAACATATTGTCACCTAATATAAAAATAAATTTAATCCATTTATTTAATATTCAAAAAATGAAAACTAATGATCATAAAAGATTTATTCCTTTATTTCTATAATCATAATAGAAACGTATATAATAAATTTACAACTTTATTATTTTTAGAAAATCATTATATTTACGTTTCTCAACATTGTTTGAGTCATCAAAATTATGTAAAAAAAATATAGATATATCTTTCTGGACATTTTACTTATAACTGTTGGTGTATGTGTCGGACACAGAACACTATGTTTGTGAGGTGTGTCCGAATTTCATAGACCACAATAGAACAATATAGATTATGATCAAATTTTCCAAATAAATCTACATATGTGATAGACCACAGAAGCTTTATCGCATTTTCCTTGGTCCTTTGCACTAGCCATAACAACCTTGTTACTTTGTAATGCAATTCATATTATTTATACATATTTTGTATTATTTTGATGTGAATGTATTTTAGACGTATTAATTTGGGTTGTTGTTTTAAACATTGCGAGAAACTCGTTTGTTTACAACATTTTTAATTTGATTATTCATGTTTCTAGATAAAGTGAGCATAACTCAAGTTCCATAAAGGAATATATTACTCATCAATGCATATAATTTGTAGTAATTCATCATAAGTTGTCAAATTAAAGGCATAGGTAGACTCTGATATGGAATAGTAAATATGTCTTGTTGACAATGGTTGTAACATCCCTAATATGGTGCTACGGGGTTTAAGGGTAAAACTCATTTGAACGAGGGTAAAAATTTCTCTCGCGTAAAACACTTGATCATGTAACAAGGGTCATCTAACGCCTCTCACAAGGTTGCCTAACGTCTCTCACAAGGGTAGTTTACTGCCTCCCATAAGGGTCGTTTAAATAAATATAACTTAACGAAAGAAATAAATTGACAACAAAACATTGTTTATTGTTGAAAGCGAAACATGAAAAGGATCTGTTAGGTTCTTACATCTCCTTCATATAAGAGAACCAGAAGTTTTAAACTTAGTTTCACATTAGAGGAATCCTTAATGATGACAAAAAGAAAGAGTCCTAGATTACACTCGAGGTCTTTTACTCATTTCCAAGTTGTGCATCATTTCCTGTATTGTTATCTGCTCCCATGGGCAAAGCCACATACACAAACAAAATGGTAAGTTAACATGAAATATAACATAACAGTTCTACAACATTCTTGATGTCAACTTTACTATACTCACCTCAACTGTTTATTAATGTAAAGAGGCATGACCTAATGTGGTCCGGTCTCTACCTTCTTAATGAGACAATGTTTGCAATCCCAAGGTTTCTGCTCCTCTATCTCATGTTGTGTATATTAATAGGTTCATAAAGCACCCATTAACGTGGCAATTTTTCTATACAAAAGTCTTAATCAACACGAATTTTATTAATTAGAAAACTCCTATAAGTTTGAAATTCAATACAAGCTATGTCGGAATCAAATTTGATCAAAAGGAAAACTACTGTATTTTATAACAAACAATAATAATAATTTTTCATACATGTTATTCTTATTGGTGAGAATATATATATTGACAATTTATAAAATAATACGAATAATAAAATATAAACAAATCACAAACAACGAAGAATTAGTCACATATGGTATAACTTTGAGACGAATTCGACGTGTTTTCTTCCCTTTTTTTATTCGAACATATTTACTGATGAAAAGCACTTTTAGACGAATTACACGAACCACCTTCTGAAATTTCTACGAAAAACGTTGAATAATAGAAATTCATAGCCTTAGTGGTATCCTTCGTGCAATACACAATTATTTATTTTCTAGATCTTAAGTTCTAAGGAAACTCGATTCCTAGATGAATCTATGTTTATAGACTATAAGGGCTGGACAAAATAAACAAAACTGCACTCCACTACCAAAAACTGCACTGAACTAAAAAATTGTTCGCATGAACTGCACTGAACTAAAAAACAATTCAGATGAACTGAAATGAACTGTTATTCTTAAAAATAAACTGGACTGAATTACACTGCACTGAACTGCACTATAATATAAACTGAACTGAACCTATTATAAACTGAACTGTTTTATGAACTAAAACAGCACTACGTCAGAACTGAACTGTACTATTTTTGGACTGAACTGCACTAATTTTTAACTTAACTACACTGTTTTGAACCGTTTTTTAACCAAATTGCACTGATTTTGAATAAACTTCACTCTTTTTGAACTGAATTGTACTATTTTTGAACCGGATTGCATTGATTTTGAATTGAATTCCACTATTTTTGAACTGAATTACACTATTTTGAATCGAATTGCACTAATCACATATGATTGTACTACACAATTGATGGGGAAAACAACAACAAACAATATACCAGAGAATGCAGCGGATATAATTTCCCCTAACTTGCAAGAATCTATGAGGAGCAATAATCAAAGAGCAGCAATAATAAATCACCAAAAGCACAAATAAAGGCACCAAGATTTTTAACGTGGAAAACCCCTCAAATCAAGGGTAAAAACCACGAGTCGTCCAGACCAAAGAAATAGCT
>Ga0209589_1002229_pt1 | contig 33355 bp, 28 predicted proteins | sample CowpeawhiteBW_FD_187525 | JGI IMG/M metagenome (GOLD analysis project Ga0209589, IMG submission 187525) | Root nodule microbial communities of legume samples collected from California USA - Cow pea white BW (SPAdes) (version 2) | ecosystem: Host-associated > Plants > Roots > Nodule | place: USA...
ATATTATACTAAAGGTCAAATTGTTAAGTTAGAAAAGCCATTTTTTGAAGCATTATACTAATAATCGAATCTAATAATCTCAAAATTATATTACTTTGGCCCCTCCAATACTTTTGGTCAAGATCCGCCACTGCATCTCCACTAGCATCTACACCAACATCTACTCCCGTATAACATAAGTTATACGATCATCGTAGGTGGTTACCATAACCACAAACATGCAAGGGTGAGCTAACCATATCAAACATCATTCCACAACATAATATCCGCATATAACATAAATTACATTATCAAAACATATGCACAAAATTAACCAAGTTAACAACCCATCACATGTCCTCACAACAAAACATGCAATCCTCAATATATTACCACAAAGTATTATCAGTGGTATGGCATGCTCTTATAACCAATCACCCAACTTATTCTTGAATGCAACTTATCATGAACATAACACCATAAACCCCTCGATTTCAAAACTACACCACAATTTATTCAATAATCACCTTCCCAACACAAGCACTTTCAAAACCCACGAATAGAACAGAGAAAAAAAACAACCAAAATGGGTTTAACTTCCCTTACAATTCTTTGTTGAACAATCACAAACTCAATACATTTCCATAAAAGAAATCAAGAAGGATAAGACTTGACACCCTTTACCTAGAATTCCTAAAACCACACTACCTTGACCTTGTTCTAGCTTTTGCAAAAAATTCCTCTTACCAAGGAGCCTACTTCTCAATTTTCTCTTACTCAACAAAATTTTCTTCTCCGGGATTATTATTGTTCACTCATAGAAAAAAATAAAATTATGCAATGTCCTTTTCTCTCCCTTTCCAAGGTTAATAATTTTGCTCCTAACCTTCCACTTAAATTTTGTCCCTTAAACTAACTTAATGTCCAATTAACAACAACTTAATTTAAGTGTCTATGACGAAATACATTTAATCTGCCTCAACTTTTCACCTCCTAGATGCACCACAAAATTACAAAAAAAGAAAGAAAAAGAATACCAATATATCCACCTTTTTCTCTAGCCCAAGTTCAAAATCGCCACCTCTAAGATTGAAACCAACACCCCAAACCATATCAAATATCCCATTTTTCTTATCAATCCCACGCACAAAAACATACAATAACATTTACATATTCTATGTATTCAAGAAACAAATAAATTCTAAACATGCAAAATAAATATAAGTCATTACACATACAAGTCACGCCCTAAAGCTCACATAAGCACTTCCAATAATTATAAAATAGTATTTAAAAAATATATTTGCCCAAACACAAACATTAAGAATTGAACCCTTGACCACAAATCCATGACAAGACTCTAACCAACTATGTTACTCTAATTCAATTAATATTCCTCACATCCAATTATCACCTTAGACTTACCATAAATGACAAGGCTTACCATAAACTAAATAGAATGGAATCATGCCTATATATGTTTTGCAAGTTGTTTTGTATGCCCAAAGTGCCTCATCCAATTTTAATGACCAGTATTTTCTTGAGCTAGTAATTGGTATCTCTAAAATTTTTTATAGCTCCCTATTTGAGACTTCAACTTGGCCATTTGTTTAAGGGTGATAAGTTGTGGTTATGTTGTGTTTGACATGGTAATGCTCAAGCACCCTCTTGAGGTGCTCATTCCAGAAATGAGTGCCACCATCATTGATCAACACTCTAGGTGATCAAAATTGGTTTGAACTTTAGTTAGCACCTTGCTAGTATAGTGTATGACATAGAATTTTGTATCCTTCCTTGGACTAGCACTACACCTACTACATAGTCACTTACACCACATGGAATTTTGTATCCTTCCGAGGACTATTATGACTTACATCACCATGAAATGGCATTTTTCCCAATTTAGAACTAGGTTTTTCTCTCTACATCTTTTAATAAATATATTCAAATTGTTCAAGAATGACTCAAATGATGAGCCAAAAGTCGAGAATTCATCCATGAAAACTTCTCTACATTTTCTAAATAAGTTCTGAAAAGATAGCCATCATGCATCTCACTAAGATATTCTAATTTTTTACAAAGAGAGTGCCTAAAGAAGCCAGGAATGAGATGATAAAACTAGAAGCAAAGATATGTATTTATAAATATTTTTGGGTGGTTCTCAGCTTTATCTTGTAGTGCTCAGCAACAGGGGTATTCTCTCAACTCAGTCTATTTTGGAGATCAATACTTGAGTTTTCCTTCTTTGGAGGGTTTCCTCGACGCCTTAGCCTTTTTCTTCGGTGCTTCAAGTTTCCTTCTGAAAAAGGTTTTCTTGTGTGGCTCTACACCATTCTATGCCACTCAGTTGGAAGGCCAAAATTCATGTTTTTTTTCTATTGCCTTCAATGCTCAACGCCAACAGTTGTGGGTGAGCTACATCATTACTATTTTCCTCCAAAATCATTATTGCAATACATCAAAACATCATTAATTTCAAGCAATTCTAATTCTCCATACCGCATTCTATTACATTGAGCTAAAAGGGTTTTTTACTTACAAAATATACACGATTCATGCATGATAAGTGTTAAATTCATGTGGAAATTAAGTTATCCCTTAAACTTATCAACTTGTAAAATTAAAGGGGCTATGTTTATTTTTTCTCCTTTATAAACAAGCATCGACCTTATTGTGAAGTTGTATATTGTTAAGTACAATATTTGTGTTGAGTGAGTTGGCAGACTTATAGGCAATATCTTTTTAGATATTTTAGAGAATATCCTCACATTCAACATTCCACACAAACTTTTTTTATGCCTTCAACAAAAATGTTTTTCTTTTAATTCTTATTTGGCAAAAAACTTAAAAGGGTCATAAGATTCTCATTAAGGGGATTGACCTTTTTCAAGTTACTCAAACTTCTTGGAGAGATGATTGCTCAATACTTAAAAAGGTTGGCCTGGATTCTTCATTGAGTGATCATCAAGTGTAGAAATTTGTGTTCGATGACACCAAACAAACATTTTTAAGGTTAAAACACGTTATTAAACCTTTTCTTGATGGGTAAGATGGTTTTATGCTCTTTCCAATTTCAATACCATATCATTGAGATATACTTCCATGATGTTAGCAATGTGCTCGTTAGATATTTTGTCCATAGAAGCATCCATATGCCGCATTGACATTTTTGAGTCCAAAAGACATGATCTTATAACAAAAGTTATCTCCTTCGATCATGAGAGTAAATTTTTCCTCATCAAGTGGATACATTCAAATTTCATTATATCTCAAATGAACATCAAGGAAATTGAGTAACTTGTAGCCAATCGTGTTGATTATGAGGTGATTTATGCAGTAAGGTATGTGTGTCTTTAGAATACACTTTGTATATATTCTTTTAGTTATATATATATATATATATATATATATATATATATATATATATATATATATATATATATATATATCCTTCACTTATCTTTCACTTTCTTTACCACGAAGACATTTGTTAGCCTTGTAATATAGTTAATCTCATATAAAAGTGATCAACAAGCAACATTTCTCTTGGTCATTGTCTTTATGCAATTGATTGACCTCTTGTCAACATTTGCTAGCCAACATCTTTCTTTATAGGTGAATCTTCTATAAAAGCTCAGTGAAGAGAGATATTGGTTGTTGACCAAGGCATTCACAAGTTTATTTTGTTTTAGTAGACGATTTACAAAAGTGAGTTAAAATGGGTTAAAATGAAAATCAATTGTTTATTCAATTTCAAAATAAATTAATTTGTTTTTTAGATGTTCTATGCAAGGAAATAGAAAATTATAACAGAGTACTTTTTCATGATTTAATGTTTATAGTAAAATAATCAATTGTTTGTAGTTATAAAGCATGTTTAATTATTTAAATGTTGTAAATTAATTGATTGTTTCAAAAAGACATTACAAAATATTTTCAAAATTCTAGCAAGATATTTGATTACTAGCCAATATAATCTTCAATTTCAAATCAATATTTTTGAAACACTATAAATAGAGACTTAATCTCAATCTTTGAAATAACTTGAGCAATCATTTGAACGATATCAATTGAAGTGCCATTGGATGAGTGGATTTGGAGCTGCTATGAGCTAGCTGTATTCATTCACCCATTACAGTAGGTCATATGGATGCTGAAACATCACCAAATACACGTAAATGACCTAATGTAAGTTGTGCTAGTTGCTGGAGAACCTGCCACCCAAGTTCCAAGTGGAATTACAAAGTAATATAAGCATAAGAGTGTTAGTTAAGTTAGTTTTAGGAACATGCAAAACAAGTAACAGGTTCTGGTTGCAGTTGATTGATCAAATACAACACTACATCTAGGGCACAACGCTACATCTTCATTGTTTTCTTTCTAGTCAAGTATCCAACCAAAGAATATTTTGCCTTAGGATAAACTTCACGTCCCGACTAGAACTCCTCCAACTCAAATTCAAAGTTCTTTTCAGATGTATTAACGTTCACATGTCGAGGATTGCATCTTCACCTTCAAGATCATTAATCATCACACTCACCACACCAATATTACCAACATCATCAATAATGTTGATGAGTGGCTTGATACATTATACTTGATTCTTAAAAGGGCCGGTGTCCATTTTCATTGGTTTCTTCTCAAACTTAAGCTTACCCCACTATGTTGCATCTTGAATATTATTCCTGAAATGCACACATTTATTAGTCATATGACCATAAACATTATGAAACTTACAATGTTTTCTTCCTCTTCTATATTCCACAAAAGGTAGTTTATGGTCATCACTCCATTTAATTTATTTCTTTTCAATAACACATCAAATACCTTATCAACCTTTGATACATCAAATGAATAAATTCATTGTCATTTTATCATTCACTTCATCTATTTGTAATAATTTTCATGTATAAGGTTGCCCCACTTTGAACTCAGCCATATTGACAACATCTCCTTCACTCTCACTACCTTCATCATTATCAAATTTTTCAAAACAAATTGTTCGAAGCATTCATAAAAGATACTTGTTTTTTTAGATTTATCAAATATTCAATATTTTTTTCTCATATTTAATTTGTTCATATCTTCTCACTTGATAAGCCAATTGGGCCACTTGATAAGCCAAGTCAACCCAATTATGTATTGAATTAAGAGGTAATGTTGAAAACCAAGTGAAATCACTTTTTGTTAAAGAAATAGGAAAGCACTTCATTTTCAATTTCTTACTTAAGGCCAAATCTCCATACTCGATTTGATAACTTGCAACACGTTCCACTATATATTGTCCTATCTCCCCAACTAATTTAGAGAACTTTGGTGTTTTGTAACCTCTAGGTTGTCAGTTTCGAGTACATAGTTTGGAAATGGAGATACAAAGTAAGGTGGATTACAAATTCCAGTCTCCATTCTTTGTTTAGGCATCTAATTCCTATAATTAATTTAAACATTTAGGTTATGATTATACCCAAAATCATCTCTCATATAATCCACATTCCTTCTTATGTTTTATCTCATATGTAAGAAATGGTCAACATTTTGACCTCTCCTAAGCATTTGGACATTTCTCATTACATATGGATTTGTATTAAAATTGTATATGTTGTCTTGTACTCCATATTTAACATTTTCTTATCGGTTAACATTTTATTGTTCACTTGACTCGATTGTTTGAACTAAGAGATTCAGAACAACTATCATTTGACTCGATAACACATTCATCATTTCGTAATTATTATCATCGATTTGTTGTCTTATAACATCTAAATATGTGTTTGATAGTCTTATTCCTATAGTTTCAGGCTCAACAATATTTCTTCCCATAAATGGGCCTTTACTGCTCATCTGGGATTCTCAATTATCCTACTAGGTTAAAATTACCCCTACCATGCAACATATGCTTTACTATTGTACTCACAATTGGTCCAACACATGTTATAGGGCTACTCACAATTAAAGAGACATTTTGATGAACCATTTGACTATTAGTGACTCCTACGGTTTGCCCCTGATTTTGATCCTAACATTAGTGAAAAGAGGGACCACAAACCCATTGTTTGTCGAAGTTGTTACGCTTTGTGTATTTTGAGACATGATTATTTTTCCACTCCTTAATCTTATACACTATTTGACACTATTCTCAAAATTGACCTTTGTGAATGAAAATCAAATAAAATGTTTCCTAGTGGGCGTACCAAGTTGTTTTTCAAGAGTTTTTGTTCGATGTAATCGAAAGTGTTAATAAATGAACCAAATCAGCTTGACATGGATTCTTTTGCAATGGGCTAGAATACTTACGTTTTTCATCATGAATTAGAGTATTTAGTGTTTATGAATCCACCATTAAAAGGAAGTTGATGAACGATTCACTTATATTATGAATTAAAGTCACAAATATCTTTAAATAACTAAATTCTCCCTTAATATATATATTTCAATCAAGAACTCATGTATTCTCTCTAACAATCATATTTTTGGTTTTTGTTTTTATTTAGAAATGGAATGGTGAATAGATGAAAAACATAAATTGAAGAATATAATAGATAAAGAAGAGAGTGGAGATGAAGGTTTTGCATGAATGTAAATTGCAATGAAGCAAATTATCAAGGGAAAAATAAGAATTGGTAAAGAAAATCACTAAAAGTGGTGACCTAAATTATCAAGGGAAAAGTAAGAATCAGAATTGTGTTTGCAATTTATCACCTCTATTTTACAGTTGAACTACCTATTTATATATTTTCTCATTTTTTCTAGCAATTACACAATGAATAAAAGAAAATAAAAATTACATAAAATGAAGTAACTACCTTAAATACCCCCGTCCTGCCAAGTGTACCCTTTCTTTCCACATTTTGCAACAATTATTATAAGTAACTCCCTTTTCGATCAACTTCGGTCTTTATCTCGATTGTACTTTTTTTAATGTTTTTATACCTCAATAATTTTGATCCTCTTCCTTGATCTTAAATGTCTCAATACATTATTCTTCATCATTTTACTCCTTTCAACTTTTTGTTGTCGATTCGTCTTTTACTCCTTTGATTATATTTTTTTTTCTTTATGTCCACAACGGGTGTAGACATATATTTATAGATTTAAAAGCACCTAAATTTCATTCTTTTATTTATTTATAGGTAATTTGTCTTTGTAAGGAAAAATCAAGAAAAGTCAAGTTTTTAACCTAAATTGGTGTGGTGGATAAAAGTTATAAGGTGAGTTCGGACAAAGTGACAATAGAAGGAAAAAGTAAATCATTCAAGTGACAAAGTGATTAGCATCTAAAGTAGACAAAATCGTACTAAGAGCAACCAACCATGAGATGTTAGTATTTCCATCATGACATCTATGGAAGAAAATAAAAATAAAAATATTGAAATGAATGCGAAAAAATTACTTATGATCCTATATTAAGAGAAAAATATAATATATAATAATTTATTAGAACAAGATGTATTATTTATAATAACAACACATAATAACAATTTGATAATAATAATCTGACAACAAAAATAATAACTTATTTTATGTAATATATAGAAATCTCTATAAAGTAAATTTTTAATTATATTTTATTTTAATAAACCTAAAAAGTAAATGAGAGATTGAATAGAAGGGGAGGATAGTTTAATTGAGTTTGAACCTGGACCCTGTCTTGATGTGTACGCGTCCAATATTGCAAAAACTTTGTCAATTATGCGATGGTAGAGCTTCTACATCATTGTCGGTTGTTTCTTCCGTTTTAATTGAACAATTAAATTGTCAATTTAGAGTTGCTTTCATGCTTGGAGTGGGCGAAGAATTATTTAGCGGAAATGAAATGGAAGAACATTATTTAAAGCCAAACTTTTTTTTTAGTTCATGACATATAGTTAGAAGCATTGAGTGCATGTGAATATTTTTTAACATGATTGTTAATTTCATATTTGAAGTCACCTTATAGAAATTCAAATCTTAAACAAGGTAATCGACAAAAGTTATTATGACTTTGTTATTGATGGCATGTGAAAGTCAAAAGTATATATGTAATTGGGAAACGACTTTCGATAATCATGAGAGTTTAATGTTTTGGAAGTGTTTTTTGTGAAAAAAATTATTAACTATTTTTAGAAAAAATTATAAAGAGCACCGATAAAATCCTAGAAAATGTGTTTTAGAAGTGCAATGTTTTATAAATGGTGAGACTCGATTAATTTAATATTAAAAGGTTTTAGTATACATAGGATTGCTATAAAAAAGTTTTATTATTTTAAAACACAATATATCTCTAGAAATGAATTTTTTAAAGTTTTTCACCTCTCTCTAAGGGTTATTCTCTTCTATTCGCCTAATTGAAGATCTGAGATCGTAGGAGTGATTCCCGCGACGAGCTCTTCAATTGGGACCGATCAATTTTTCGTTCGTGTAAGTTAAGTTTCAACCGTTTTTCTTGGTCTTCCTTTGTTTCTGTTGGTAAAATGAAGGTTGTCGCTTCATTAACCATTTGATCGAGCTGAAATTTTGACAGTTGTTCCTAGACAAATGAATCTTCAATTTGATTGGTGGGATCTTTGTTTTGAAGTTTGTGGTTAGATAAATGATTTTTAGCCTTTTGATATACTTTGTTTATGTTGACAAAAGAAGAAGATGGACATCTTGCTTAAATAAGGAGTTTTGGTGGTGATGATGATGATGATGACGACCTATGAAGAAGTATGGAAGACTTAATGATGATTCATGGAAAAATGTTGAAGACTGATAGAATGCTTGGATTCAAGAGATACATTGAAGACTTCAGAGTTTATTTTTTAAACTATTGTAATTTGTGTATCTTAATTAAAGTTGTTAAATTAGCAGGTTAAGAGTCAAAAGGGGGAACCTAAGCAATAGAGCACCGAGAGAGTTTTAATTTTTGCAAAAGTCACTGGAACAATTGATTATCTTCAGTGATAATCAATTATCTCACTGAAAATGATTTTCGTGAAAAGTCTTTGTGATAATTGATGATCACTCTTAATAATAAGTTATCTTTGGCAGTTGTGACTTGGCTTTGAATATTCTTAACCTAATTTCGAAAGTGGCTTCTCTTAATGAAGGTGAGAGTTCATTTTAAAAAACATAGAAGTTAGAGATGTCTGAGTACTTGAGATCTCTTTGTGGGAAGGCTTTGAAAAATCTAGTGTGGGTAGAGCGATAACTTTCACCAAGTGGGTTCTTGTGTGATTGAGTGTTGTTGTTGTTGCTAGGAGAAATTGGTCATGCTTTGTGTGATTCAAAGCAGGTGTTCATTCCTTGTGTGATTCAAGGAAGGTGTTTCTTCATCTCTTGTGTGATTCAAAGGAGGTGTTCATCCCTTGTGGATTTTAAGGGAGGTGTCTTCATCTCTTGTGATTTCAAGAGAGGTGTTTTCTAAACCCCAAACTTTCTTATCTCTTGTTGTATTCGTGGTTTATTTTAGTGATTGAGTTAATCTTATTTTAAGAGATTAACAACTAGACGTAAGGTCTTTTGATCTGAACTAGTATAAATACCTTGTGCAATTTTATCTTCCTTGCTTTCTTTATTTTATTGTGGTTATTAAAATAAAGAAAAGAATTTTAATTGAATTTTGATATTAAAAGGGAAAATTTTAAAGTATTAATTTTTATTAAGAACCCGATTCACCCTCCCTCGTGGGTTTTGTCCACACTGAACATTTTGTTGTGCAATTCTAATAGTGTATATATATGTTTAAGATTGTAATTGATTGAGATGGAATTATTGTTACGTGAATACAAAAAGGAGATTAAGACTGTATAGGGTAAGGTATGTTGATGTATGATTGTGAGTATGAGGATTTTATGAAGATTTTTCTACGATAATTGTAATTGGTGATAATGTGCGGGTATTCCCATGGAGAGAATCCCATTTAATGCTTAAATCCTTAGGGTGTGCACTAAGGATAGAACTACTACATCTTGGAGAGCTAATCCTGAAACTCTACTAGTCATTCATACTCATGTAGAGGAGGATGATTAGGTAGTGAGAGTGGTAGGAGGTCATGTAATGAGAATGGCCACTACACTAGGTTCTATGACAGTAAAAAGGATTTACCTTGTGTGTGGTAGCTTGTGTAGGCTAGTTGTTCCACCTCCACAAGTGTATATCGTCCCTAGTTCTACTCAAGTTGCACTTATCCAGATAAATTGATTTCTAGAGTGTCTGATAAAATACATGTTTGTTATCTTGATTGCTTATGATAATTGTAATAAAATTGGTTGTTTATGAGGTATGATTGTTCCTATATAGCTAGATTACCCTTGCACTTTGTGGTCTTGTGTTATTTTCTTCTTTTGCGATGATCACCATTTGGGTGGAAGCATATAAAGTTGTAGGTTTAGGGGCACCTCTGGAGGGCTAGGAGCTATCGGTTAGAGTAGGTAAAGTTCCATTTAGGATTTAATAGTTTGATTTATCAAACATGATTAGTAACAAATGAGTTTATGTTCTTCTTGTTGTTGAACATGAAGTATATATACTTATGTTTCAAATAAAGTTGTTTTGATGGTGATATTTTAAAATATATACATTGTTTTGAGGTTCATTGCACGGGTTTGAAAGTCTTTCAAACAAGGCTTTTAGTTTAGTATACAAATTATATTAAAATTAATCAAAAGAAAAGTTATTCAACAAAGTTAAAAACACTTGCAAAAGATTTTATGATTGTGTTAATCATTGAGGTCTTTAAAAAATCAATCAAACTAATCTTAAGATGTTTCAAAAGAGAACACTTGATTATTTATTTTAGTAATCGATTAAAAGAGAGTAAACTTATGTGTTTTCATAATCGATTTTTTCATAAAAATGTCCTTATAAAAAAAATTCATAATCAATTTAGAGAAAAAAAAGTAATTGCTTTCAAAATTTTAGTAATAATAATTGACTACCAAAATTAACTAATTGATTAAATATGTCTAAATTAATTTTCAATCGGTACTTTTTAAACTCTATAAAATAGAAATATTTTCATTCATTTTGTTACTCATCTAATACTACTATGAAAAGAAAATTCATTGAGATCATTTGAGTTATTTTCAACTATCAAAAAGTGCTTACAAGGTTGCAAATTCAAAAGGTGGTATTGTGTTGTTGATATTATCTTGTGATCTACTTCTATTATGAAAATTCTAGTGCATTCTTTCTTTTTTAATTTTTGGATACTTTTAGTGTATATCTTGTGTGATCAAGATTTGATTGGGTTGGTATCCCCTTGTATAATCCAAGGGTACAACATATCGTCTTAAGTGTGTTGAAACATTAATATTGTATAGTTTGTTTTCTTATATTTGTTTGTCTTGTAGTAAGTTCTTGTACAAACAATATTAAAAATGGATTACAATTATATTTATGTTGAATAAAGGTATATGTAGGATCAATTGTAATTTGAAAAAAATGTAACTTTTTGTGTAGTCTTTCTTATCCACTATGATGAGTCTCTTTGGGCATATGATATGGAATGAAGAGACTCCATAAAGGATTTGTGCAGAAGAAATAGAAGGAAAAAAGGTTGGAGTGTGGCGACTTGGGTGGTGGTGGATAAACCCTAAAGAGGTTGGGCCAATGAGGAGGGCTAGATGAGCTTCTAAAAGAATGCTCTAACTAGGTGACTCTCAAAGCAGTGTTTGTGGAGTGATATCAACATCATAAGATTACATATTCAAGAGTGAATCTATAAGGGGGGAAGACATCTATATTTAAAGCCTAAGGTGTTTCCTAATTTGGAAAAATAAAACCCTAAAAATTCTAACCTTTGCTAGCTTGGAGACCAAACCAAAATTCCTCTCGAATAGGAGAAGGACATGTGGCCACTAGTGCTAGGGCTACTAAAATGTGAAAAAATGCTTTGCATTCTTAGGGTGCCATGTGGCCACTCAAGAAGGTGGAAAATACATTCCATTCTTAAAGTGTTATCTGGGCACTCAACAGGTGGAAAACTACTCTCTATTCCTAGAGTGCCATATGGCTACTCAAGAAGGAGGAAAAATACTCTTCATTCCTAGAATGTCATGTGGCTTGATCACACCTTCCTTGTTGACCTAGATGCAACTCGGCCTAGACTTTTGTAATTGGGTTTAATGGATCCAATTGCAAAAGCTAGGTCAATTATGATCCAAAACTACTTCTAGAAATTTATTTTAAAAGCATGGCGTAAGCAATTGGCCCAATTGAAATCTATACTAATGGACTTTTAGAAAGTTTAACTTCCTCCTTGGCTCATGAGATAACCATTTGGGAGTCCTTTAGGCCCATTGTGGCATTGAAACTCTTAGGCCTATGGCTAGGCCCAAGTCATAATCTCCTCCCTTTTGAAGAGGATTTGTCTTCAATTCTGGAGGGTATATATCTTCTTCAAATTCACATGATCCTTTGGATGCCTACTACTTCTTTATTGTCGATCATGGTGTTTCTTTCTTCCTCCAGGATCAAATGTCATCCTACAATAACCACCAAAGAGAACTGGAATCAATTTCAGTTTCATTGGACAAATATATCTAATGAAAACAATATTAGAATGGATATTCCATTATTTTGAAGAATATTTTTATGTTGACCTAGGAGACCCACATGTTGGTGTCCACTTTGAGTTATTTATAACCTAGGTAACATCAACTCAAAGTTTGGCTTGAAAACTTTTAATGGGGATTTTAAAATATTGGAGCACAAAAGTGAGATTGGAAAATTTTCAAAGGATAGGTTGGAAATAAAGAAAGATGAATTAATGAATGGAAAAGAGTTAAAGAATGAAGAACTCCCTTTAAAAGCTTGGTTTTAATAATGATGAAAGGTTGTAATAATCATGAAGAACTTCTCTTATTTTAATCTCTCTTTCCTTCAAACTCTCTTCTCTCTTTCCACCTTTATCTCTTCTACCCTTATCATCTTTTTCACTTCCCTTTTGCTGTAGTCTCTATTTTGCTCTAGCTTTTACAATTTTCTCTTCTCTAACTCTTAGATCTTCTTTATCTTTTGCTCTCATCTCTAGCTGTATTTTCTCCTCTTTCCTTCTTTTAATCTCTCTTTTCTCGTTATTCATCAAGAGCTTTTGAACTTTTTCTTTAAAATCTTTCTCTCTACTGTGAGTTTTGAAATGGGTGAAATGCCAAGAAAGGGGAGGGGGAATTGGCAAGTTAAAAACTTAGGTAACTTTTGAAAGCTTAAAATAGTTTTAACTTGAATCAAATCAACCATGAAACGAGGATGCAAAAGCTACTGTACTACACACTTTTAATCGATCAAAAACAGGGATAATAGACTAATTTCATTAAACAAATACAATATTGTGTAAATCAACAGATTAAAACACAAAATTAGTTGTTTGAAAAGCTGGAAATTCTATAAAATATTGTATTTGCAGTTTAAACCAAAAACATCATGAAAGACTTATCAAGACTATCATTGAAAGCATCATCATTCACATCCTTTGGTTCACTTTTAGAGACAAATGCAACATGTTCACAATAAGTAAGTCTACGTCTAGTGGATACTCCCTGACTAATATCACCAATGATGTTGTCCTTTGATAGCCCTTTAGATTCAATCCACTCCTTAGGTAAGTTTATGATGAAGGCGTGACCTACCATACCACCTCCTTAGAAGCTCCCTCAAGAAGGATCACTAGAAGCATGTCTAGAGGGAAGTCTTATATTCCATCACCTTTATCTTTGTTTTGCATTACTTTAGTTTGAATTCCCTAAGTTGGTTTCTAGTTGACTTATTTGGGTTGACTTATTGACTTTGACCTAAAGTTGAACTTTGACCAAGATTATATTAACTTAAACCAACATGCTAATCCTTGTTTGTCTTGTTTTGTAGGTAATTAAGAGAAAGTAGAGCATGGCTAGGTCGCACATGGTGATTGGAGCACATGGATGAAGTGGAAGAGAGAGGAAAGCATAAAGCATAAAGTAAAAGGCATAAAACAAGTGTACCTATGTACCTTTGGTCTCCTTTGTTTTTAGCACACTTTGGCCACTTTTTGGAGACATATGAGACACATTATTTGTCTCCTTTTGTGCTAGAACGAAATTAGTCTTGCTCACACCATAGTTGGCTCTTTTGTCTCTCATTTTTGTAACCTTATTTGACCTAGTTTCTAGAAGCTATGGTTAGGTTTTTGTAGAGACACCCTTAGGTATCTTTTATTTGCTTAGAGACCCCTAAACTCTTCTATATAAGGGGTGCTCCTAGACATGTAAAAGGGTTGATCATTTTGTTATAAACTTTGTGTATTCAACCACCATTGCCATGAGCTCTCCTTCCTAGAAGTGAACTCACCTTTGCCTTATCTTGCTTGCAAGTGGCGGCACCATCACTCATCTCTAGGGTTTGGTTGGCTTAGATCCCCCCTATGAGTGGCGTGCTTCTTCCATTGTTCATCTTCTATGCTTTCCATTTTTATTGTTTCTTCTTTCATTTTGCTCTTTAAGTGTTGTTATTTCCGTGTGTGTTTTAAGCTTGAATCCAACTCTCTTCTTCCTTTCATGAGCTTGAGAAATGAACGTTCACATCTAGATAGCTTGCTATCTTAATGTCCAGTGGGAATTTTCAAAAATCTTTCTTAAACAACTTCACCATATTCATAACCCTAAAAGAAAACAAGATAATCCTTCATCAGTTAATGTTTGTCGCTATTTTACTCAGTTATTTTTCCTTTTCAATCGATTGATTTTTTGTACCATATTACTTTTCTTGTGGCATATCTTCATCATTTGCACTCTTAGACTTTTGATCTTGCAGCTTTGAGTTAGTTTCATCAAATACCACATGCATGGACTCTTCAACAATCATTATGTGTAGCATAACAAAGAAATATACCTTTATCCACTTTAGCATCAAACTTGCCAAGTTGTTCTTTTCCATTATTTAAGATGAAACATTTATAACCAAATACTTTTAGCTGACTCAAAACAGGCCTACTCCCTTTGAAAAGCTCATAAGGGGTTTTCTTTAAAATAGCCCACAACCAAGTATCATCCTCTTTTGTAAGCAAGCAATGTATACGATATGATGCATGATACAAATCAAGCAAGTATATAATGTTGAATCTTTTTCCTATTAACACAACTTTAAATCCCTTATCACAAAGTTGGCTTTATACTTATCAAGTTATGCTTCATTCCTTCAACTAGAAACACGTTTTTGATGTTGAATGAGGATTTATTGCTTATGACTCCATTTCCAAGTATTCTACCTTTATTGTTGTCTCCATAAGTCACAAATACTTCATCCTTCAACTCTAACTTTGCAAATTTGGTTTTGTCACCTGTCATATGCCTTCAACATCCACTATCTAGGTACCACAAATCTTTCTTCTTGCTCTTTATGACTTGCAAAATAGATTTTTATCGTACCTTTTGATAGGTTGGGTCCAACATGGTTGAGCTTTTCTTGATCCCTTTGGGATCCATTTCATAAATCCCTTAGGTACATCATATTTTCTAGCTTTGCAACTTTTAGAAACATGCCCTTTTCTCATACATAATTGCAAGTTGTCAAAGAAATATCACTTGATGCATTCTTGGAAAAGAAATTATCAAACTTCTTGACTTTCTTTTCACTAAAAGAGTTGTAACCAATTCCAACCGTTTCAAAAACACAATTTTGAGAGCTAAGAACAACCTCTAAATTTTTTTTCCTATTGTGAACCTTACCCATGTTTTTATAAGGTATTTCACTTTGTTTTCCAAAAGAGTGCAGTTTTTACAAGGTTTTGCAATCAACTGATTTTCATTGCAAAAGGTTGAATTATTGTAAATCATGTCCAAATTTTTGAAATCAACTTTTAATTGGCTATTTCTGATTCTAGTTGATTAATCCTATTTTCCAACCAGTTGTTTAATCCTTTCAGTGGGTTGTTTATGACAAAAATTTTGTTAGCTTCATTATGCAACTCTTGAAAGTCATGTAACAATTGATTATAATCATTCTTGTCTAGAGAATTTACTTGGCTAGATGAGGATGACTCATATCCAGCCATGAGGCACAAGTTGGCTTCCTCACTTTCATTTTGTGATGAGCTACTTGTTGAATCATCATTATCTTTCCAAGCTATGTATGCACATCTCTCCTTGGGTTTCTTCTCCTTTTTCTTGTCATAACTGTTCTCCTTTTCTTTGTTAATATTTGGGTATTCAATCTTGATACGTCCTTTCTTTCCGCAATTATAACAAGAGAAATTAGAAGTATTATTTGACTTATTTTGTTTGGAATTGTACCTCTTTTGATTACCTTTGCTACCTTTCCTTTTGAGATACTTCCCAAACCTTTTGACAAGTAAATTCAAGTTCTCATTGTCACTTAATTCAGCCACCTCATCCTCAAGTTCATCAATTTTCTTTGTGTTAGGATTCAAGGCTATATTCTTAACCTTTTTCTCACTTGATTCTTGCTCATTCAGTCTATGCATTTCAATTTCATGCTCCCTTAGCTTGCAAATAATGCAACTATAGTCATGGTGGACATGTCTCTTGATTCTGAAATAGTTGTGACCTTTGGTTGCCAAGTTCTATCAAGACACTCCAACACCTTGATATTTAGCTCCGCTTTATCAAATTCTTTACCTAAACCTATGAGACGATTAACAATATGAGTAAATCTATTCTATACTTCAGCTATGGACTCTCCTTGTTGCATCTTGAATAGCTCATACTCTTGTATCAAGGCATCCATCCTTGCTCTCTTCACATCATTAGTCCCTTCATGCGTCACTTCAAGCACATCCCACATATCTTTGGCACTTTTGATTTTGAGAGACTCTAAAGAACTCATCCATGTTCAATGAAGATGTGAAAATGTTCTTTACGGTGCAATCATATTGAGCTCTCCTTCTTTCCTCTTTTATCCATTCAGTCTAAGGATTCTCAACCTGTTTATTATTAACCACATGTATAGGAGTGTAAGGTCCATTCAAAATTGCATCCTAAATACCTTGGTCAATTTGATTCAATGAAGATTTTATTCTAATTTTCCAAAATTGTTAGTTGATACAACTAAGCATAGGTGGCCTATGTATAGAAGCACATTCTACAAAAAGAAGCTCGTTTTTAGCCATTTCAAATAGTTAAAAGACAATTTTAGGATCAAACTTGAGTAAATTTCAAGAACCTTTCTCTAGATAGCAATTGTAAGTATTGAAATGGGTGAAATGCCAAGAAAGGGGTGGTTGGATTGGCAAGTTAAAAACTTAGGCAACTTTTGAAAGCTTAAAATAGTTTTAACTTGAATCAAATCAACCACGAAATGTGGATGCAAAAGCTACTAGACTACACACTTTTAATTGATCAAAAACAAGGACAATCAGCTAATTTCATTAAACAAATATAGTACTGTGTAAATCAATAGATTAAAACAGAAAATCAATAGACTTAAAATTTAGGAAATTTGTAGAAATTCGAGTTTGCAGTTTAAACCAAAAACAACATGAAAGACTTATTAAGATTGATTCAAATGAGTAATACAAAAATGAGTTAATCTTCAGATCATGCTAGAACACACAAGAACAACTCAAAGATGATTCAATTCAATATTCTTGGACTTTAAAGCACAAATCAAGAGAGAAAAGTTAGAGACAAGCACAAGAACACAAGATTTTATATTGGTTCACTCAAATTTGAGCTACATTAGATTTGTCAAGGCAAATTGACCCTGACTTGCACTATTTCAAAAGATTTACAATATGATAAGATTGCACTTTCAAAATATGCAAAATTACAACCTAAGACCCGTGAATCATAAAAGATTCAATATAAGCACAACATAACATCCTTGCAGACCTAGACAACCAATAGGAACCATCCAGAAACTTGAGAAAGATCAAACTTGAATGAAGGCTCTCCCCAGCCTACTAAACCTCTTCCTCAAAGCTTCAAAACCAAGAAAAAAGGTCCAAGAGAGATCCAAGATTAATCTTCAAGGGCTGCACTTCTGTATGATCAAAAGAGAGAGTTTTCCACTGAATATGAATGATTTTGCGCTCAAAATGGTAAATCTTACCTCTCTCTCTCTTTCTTTTCTCTCTCTCTACAAATAGAACTTATGTTCAAACTATTAAGAAATTTAAAAGGTTGATTTTTGAATCAATCAATTGATTTCACTTTACTTAAGTGAAATCAGTTGATTAAAAAATAAATGAATTGATTGAATACTTAACAATTAAAACTACTACAACAAACTATTTAACTTGTTAAAAGGCCATTCAATAGATTAAAAGAAACCATTTAACCTATTGAAGGACAATTCAACAAATTAAAAGACACCAATAAGACCCTATACATCTATATGATGCTAAAATGTCTACACAATGAACTCCAATCTTCAAGCTTGTTTTCTTCATAGTAATCCAGATATAACACACACACATATAAGGCTTGATCAACACATGAAACATCAAATATTCACATCTTCATCAATTTAATCATGATTCCAACATGTTCTGATGCAATGGCTTCATGTATCTTCATCAAATCTTCAAGCACCAAATTACCAAGACCATTTGTGCTAACATCTATGAAAAAACCCTTCTACTTTTAATAAATTCTCTACCTCTCTCAATGAGTTCTCTCATTTCTCATTTTAGCTCTTGGTTTCTCTTAAAAGAAGGCGAAAGAAATTTTCTTCTCATGCATGTCTTCAACTCATCCCAATACTTTATGGTAGGATCATTATAGCATATTCTATCTTGGACGAAAGCGGTCCACCAATATCTAATATACCCTTGAAAGTTAAAGGTTACTAGAGACACTTTTCTTTCTTCATTGATTTGGTGGCAAGCAAATAATTGCTCCACCTTCATCTCCCAGTCCGAATAGGCCTCAATATTATCCTTCACTCATATCCTTGCTTTCTCTTTGCATGTCAAGTTTCTTTTGAATTGTTTTACCTTGTGTGAGGATTTGAGCCATTCTTTGTTCTTTGCTGTGTAATATATGCCTCTTAAATGCTTGCACAATGGCCTTGGCTTGACTCTTTTTAATGCTTTTCTGATTCATATGCATGTTTGGATATGATTTAGGCAATTTTGTTCCGATGAGCCTACAGCTAGATGAGTCTACCTTGGTCTGTTTCTGTTGATTTCCCTTTTTGAGCCTGCATACCCTTTCATTGTTCTACAGCTCATTACAAGCCCTTAGCCTGAAAAACCATGATTCATCCTGCCTTAGGAAATTTGGAGCTTTGTAATTATTTTAGGAATATGGGCTATCTTTTAAGTATGGTTGCGCACAATAAGTGTGGTTGTGTGCACACCTGTTTTGTTCATGGATTGCTCATTTGTACATTTTATGTTAGACTTGAGAACTATTGTTTCTTTACTAAAAAAATGAAAAGAAATGAGAAAAGAAAAAAAATGATTGAAAAGAAAAGAAAAGAAAAGAAAGAAAAAAGGTTTGGGTTTGAGCATTGAGTGAGAATTGAATCTAGAAGTGTTGGAGTTTGGAATTGCTTTCATGCTTGATTTTGACATATTTCCCAATTGGTCCTCTATTTCCTTTGGTTCTTTTTAGCCACTTATCCTTATGTTCCACACCTTGTCCTCAGCCCCTTTACAACCTTGAAAAGTCCTTCTGATCTTCATTTGCATGTGTTTTGGTTTGGTTATTGGTTCTAGAGGCTTGCCAAATCTGTTTGATGTTCATTTTTCAGGGGTGCTCTGAGAGTAAACAATAGCCTAGAGATTTGAGTGATACAATGCATATTTTGTGAGGTTATGTAGCTTTCAATTCTCTCTTTGAGTTGAACTGAGTACTTGACATGTTTTGAATTGCTTGGATGATGTTCATGGATACCTTGCAGCTTTGAATCCTTCTGTATTGAATGTGTTTCCATTGGTCTATTTTGAGTATGTTTGTCTTGTGTCTCTTTTTGTCTCTCTTGTTATGTTTGTGATGTCCTTACTTTGCTTTACTTTTTAATTTTGCCAAGGAGTGCAAAAGGGTAAGTGTGGTCGATTTTGATAAGTCATTATTTTCCTCCATTCCACTAGCCTTTGTGTACCCATTTGATAGTTGTTCAGTGCTTAATTGTTTATCTTTAGTGCATTTTCATCTGTTGGGCTTTATTAGGCCATTGTTCCGAATTTGGGTTAATTTCAAATTATTTGACCTAATTTTCATTTTTAATTATTTTTAGGTATTTGGGTGAAGTAATTTTGGAGCTTGGACATTAATCTTCAGATGGCCATGCCTGCACCATGTCAGTCGGCCCGTCCACGTCATTGGGCCAGCATTATCAGCCCATAGTGGCATTTTTGTAATTCTGAGTGGCAGAATGACATTTTTGTAAATAGGAGTGACAAATTTGATGTGACCACGTTTTTTTATGATTTTCTAGCATGCGAGCCGCACTCCTTCCTCTCCAACCTCTATTTTTGCGCTTTGAAAGCTTGGGTGGTGACCATGGAGGTGCCTCTTACGGTTTTTACATTTGAGCACTTATTTAGCGTTATTATGTACATTTGACAACACCCAATGTGGGTTATACGTTTTAAATTCATTTGCTAGCTTGGACATTTCGTTTTGTGGATTGTATTGACTTGGAACAACACCCATGTGTGAGGTTTTCGGTTTTTATATGACAACAACAATTTTTGTTTCATTGAAGCTTTAAAATTTCTCTTTTGGTCTTGAAATCGCGTTTGAATAATACCCAAGTTAGGGTTTGATGTTCTTTTTTTGTGAATCCCGTTTTGAAGGGCTTGTATGCTTCATTTCCATGTCTAGCTAAGCTTTTTGTATTGATTCCTTGAAGAAATTGAAATGAAAGCATGAGATTGTTGGTCGTTTCTAGGTTGTGTTCGGGTTTGACTTTGGTTCAGGTTGCGTTTTCATGATGAAACACATTTTTGATGCATGTTTAATCTCAAATTCGTGTTTTGTGCATATTAATGACCCGTATTCATGCTTAATGTTTATGGATTCTATCACAACTTGCTTAAATCTGTAGGTGTTAGCTGCCTGGAATTTGTTGTGCTTAATGACATAACGAATCCATGATAATTTTCGCTTAGTTCATTAACTTAGGGTTCATGAGAGCAAAATCGAATAGAACAAGTAATTTGGTAATCTGTGATTGGTGGATTTTCAGTGAAATCAAGGAATCAATACATTTTGAATTCTGTTCATTTAGATTTTAGTAATTTTGTGTTGAAGGTGTTATGTTTGTTTGGAAAATGAAGTTTTGAAAAAGAACATTGGTCGTTGGCAGACAACTCTGGTTGGTTACCACATATTGCATTTATCTATTTTAATTTGGTGGGATACGACCTTTATTAGTCATCTTCCCTTCTAGCTTAAGACTCTTATTCCGTCCATAGTTGTAGTTGGTCGATTTTCTTAGAAAATAGTTTCAAGGCATTTTTAGAACCATCAGAACCACTCTCACTATGTTTAGAAGCATGCCTTCACATCCTTTAATTTTAAAAGTTCTCTTGAAGTGAAAGTCTCAAGTATCTCACAAGTTCACTCCCAAGTAAGAGAGGTGAGTCACAAAGGACTGCTTAAGTACTAAGTCTTACCTAGCAGAGTTTACCTTGCTACTTACTTTGCCACTTCACAAAAAGATGTGCTTTTAAACTTAGAAGATGTTTTTCCAAAAATATTTTCAAAGAAAGCATAAACAAAATAAACAAATTACCACACTAAAATGGACTCCTTAATTGGAAAGGTTTTAATAATTTGATATCTTAAACCAAACCACTAAACACGGTAGATTAAAGAAAGCAATAAATGTAATCTATGCGGCCTAATGGTAAGGTTAGAAGGCACTTAGAACCTTCAAGACTCTAACAAACTAAAAAAAAATGATTCACTATAGAGTATAAGGTTCTAATTCTAAGATGAGATTGAACACCAAAGGTTCCCTCAAGACACCTAATTAGGCAAGTTACAAAGAAAGAAATGGAAAGAACACTTTTTACAAGCCAAATTTGGCTATATTTCCAAGACCAACTTTTTGCTATCTTAGTGTTTAAGCTCTCATTTTCCCTCATTTTATATGTGGTAAGCTTCCTGGATAGTTCCTTGGCTTGGAGTTTCAAATGAATCTCCACCCTCAAATTTTCTACTTCTTAAGATTGGGTCACCTTGCAAGAGTTCTTCCTACACAACAATTTTAATGCACACCAAAGAGTATCCACGAAAATAAAGCAATAAAAGGCTTAAACACAATAAAATCTAAACTCAAAGAGATTAGAGTTAAGACAAGATGAAAAGAATTTCCAACAAAATGACAAGCAAGAAATTAAAGGTAATTAACAAAGCTAACACAACAAAATGAACCCATGGCACTAAAATAGAGTGACAAACTTAGAACATAAAGAAAATGTAATTGAATGGCCAAAAAGCTTATCTTAATATCAAGAATGAGCCCAAAACATGTGAATTAATCCACTTTCTTATGGTCAATAGAAACTAGATTAAAACATCCTCAAAATTGCACTTAAAGAGTATTTATCACACACTACCACGCTAGAAAACATGAAAAAGCTTGTACTTCAACTATTTTTCATTTTTTTCATTTCTTAACCATCTTTTATGATTCTTTTTTTTTCTTTTTTGTGCAGGTCTTATCTAAAAGAGGTAAAGAATCAAAACTGAAATTGCACTAGCCAATTAATCATGATAAATCAAAAACAGTAAGTATGCAAACAAATCACTAGTGCAGATTATTCTTTTTAACTCGCCTTATATGCCTCGGTTATCAAAAAACCGAAGCATATAATGGCGCGGTGGCATTTTTGCAATTCCACCCAACTTTTATGCCTCGGTTCACAGAACACCCGAAGCCAAAAACGGTGTTATGCTTCGGTTGATAAAAAATCGGTGCCAAAACTAGCATATGCCTCAGTTGCGGAGAATCGAAACCAAAAACTCACATATTTGGCCTCGGGTGATTGACAACCGGTGCCAAAATGCGTGTCCTTTTTTCTTTTTCTTCTTCCCTGCCGCAGTCTCCATTTTTCTAAACAACCTCATTTCTCTCTTCTCTCTCCCTACAACCTAGCCTTCCACCGTCACTAGTTCTGCAACCTACCCCTCCACCGTCACTGGTTCGCTGGTTCGCTGTCGTCGCTGGTTCGCTGCCACCGTTGGTTCGTTGCACCTCCATTTTAAGGTTTGTTGAAAAGGGTGACTGAAATGCAAAGTGGAAGAGGGGCTGAAACCAAGGGACTCAAGCGTTGACAGATCTGGGCACGTTGGCGATGTTGGACCAAAGTCGGGAAGCAGAAGCTGTGCTAACCAGATCTGGAACGATTCAAGGGATGGAAGGAATCTGGTGTGTGACGTAGAAGCTTTGTGCAGTGAGGAACAGAGAAATTATGGTAATAAATGGAAGCACCAGCAACATTTTTCTGCTGGAGAATGTCCATGGCACCGAGGAAGAAGACGATGGGTGAAATAGTGGACCAGTCGGCGTTCTCTGTGTTGTACCCAGCCAAGAGCTTCCTTATGGGATAAATATGGGTGAGTTCATCATACCTATGCATCAGCGCAGTAGGGTCTGGACCATGTTCGAGAAGTGTGGAGGAGATTGTGAACGGAGATTCAACTTGTGTGGTTAAGCGAAGTGTGGATGAGGACGAAAATTGCATTCCTGTTCCGATTCAATTTGGATATTGCTGATTTCCATCGTGCTCTCGAACAACTTACCACAATTGAATTGGTGTTCCAAAAAAATGTCCCCTATGGCCTCGGTTCTTACGTTACCCGAGAAAAAGCGCTTTATGGCTTCGGTTAACACCCGAGGCCAAAAGTCATACCTTTTGGCCTCACCCCAATATTCCTCGATTCTAAAACCGAGGCAGAATAACAAAAACAATCAAGGTCAAAAGCCCTTACTGCACTGGTGAATTCAACTACTGAAATAGATTTGGAAATTGAACTAGATGAACAAATTGCAATGGGAAAAGCAAGTGCTATGAACTTGATAATGATCTAATATCAAGCATGATTCATTAGATAACATCTAAGACACTTCAAAGCTCAACTACTTGGTAAAAATGACTTGCTATTGCTTCAAGACATATTGCATTTCCAGCATAGATTGATTTTGTCAGCATTTTTCTTTTGTGCCAAGACTTAATTCATAATAACAACTTTAAATGGATCAAACTCATGAAAATTGACACAAAAGGAAGCACATTACTTAAGAAAAAAAGTATTTGATGCTCAAATAAAAATTAAACATGATTTCACCAATTAAAATGAAGAAAAAAGCAAGCAAAACAAGAAAGTACTGCACCAAAAACATATTTGATTTCCTATTGGACTGTACTAATTGATTCAAGAAGAAAGTGAGATTGAATCATCATACAATCATGTAAACATAAGATGAATGCTAGAAACAAGCATGACAAGCAAAATGGAGTGGGAAACAACACGGAAATAGAGAAAGAAACCAATAACTTAGCTTAAATCTTGAGTTGTTGCTTGACTTGGCTCTAGATACCACTTGATAAGTCTCCTTGGGCGTGTGGACTAGAATGAAGAGACTCCATGGAGGATTTTTACAGAAGCAATTGAAGGAAAAGATGTTGGGCATGTGGCGGCTTGGGTGTTGGTGGATAAACCCTAAAGAGGTTGGGTCAACTTTAGAGAAGGACGGCTAGAGGAGCTTCTAGAAGAATGCTCTAGCAAGGTTACTCTCAAAGGAATGATTGTGGAGTGATCTCAACATCATAACATTACACATTAAAGAGTAAATTTACAAGGGGACAAACACATGTATTTATAGCCTAAGGTGTCTCCTAATTTGGAAAAAAAGAACCCTAAAAATTCTAAATTTGAGTAGCTTGGAGACTAAGCCAAAATTCCTTTCCAATATGAGAAGGACAAATGGCCACTCCAGAAGGTGGGAAAAACTCTCCATTTCTAAATAATTTCATTCGATATTAAAATAATTGATTAAAATGTTTCTTATTTGATGAATATTGATAGAATTCAAGAAAACAAGAATCACATAGAAATGTCTCACTGGGTGAATAAAGAATGAAGAAACAAGAATAATTATTAAATCTCTCTATTAAACATAAAATTAATCAAGTGATTATTTGGGTATGAAAGTTTGATTTTAAGAAAAATTAAATAAAATGAAAAAATGGAGAAGGTAAAAGAATAAGAACACACTCCTTCTAAAAAAGGATAAATGAAAAAAAAAAACATTAACTTTATAAAACTCAAGATAAAAAATGTACAAATGTGTGAAAATAACTTCTTAAAAATAATGTCCATACAAAATTAAATGTTATGAGCAAAGATACATATAAGCATTTGAATAATGTTTTAATTAAATACAACTATTTGTCATTTAAGTCAACAATACCTATTTATAATCCTTTTTATTATATGAAAAGTTTACATCGATGTAGTAGTACAAAGTTTGTATCAACTTTTCACAATTAATAGAATTAAATGATTGATGGTAATGAATAGTGATTGCCACATGCCATTTCGTGATTTTTTTTATAATTTTTTTTTTTAAAATTAACTTTTCATTTTTTTTAAATGTCCAGATGTCAACCCAGCAACGTATCACGTGTCATAGTCAATATTTTATATTCAATTTGGTCCCTATATAAGATCAAGTCATCTCAGCATAGTAACTTTACTACATTCACTCATGAATTTACAATGGTAGGCTTTTGTATTTATAGGAGCTAAGGAGAGCAAATGGTCTCCAAAAAAGAGAGAAAAATTAGGTCTAGAAATTGAAATTGGAGAAAAAAAGGACACATGCAACAAGTGTGACTTGCCACCTAAGCAAGTCACACCTCTCATGCCATGAGGTGCCTAAAAGGAGATTTAAACCTAGCTTGCTCTCCAAGATAATGCTTATTAGTGTAGAAAACCCTAATTTTATTTGTATCACCTCCAAGCCAAATTAAAGGCAATCTCCTTCTAGTTCCAAAATTAATCAAGGCCTAATACATGGTCCAAAGAAAATCCTATGCTATTGGGCCTATACTATAGAGCCAACACTTAAACCATAGTCGAATATTCAATTATAAAGTCCTAGGTTGGGTCTTCACATCCTCCTTAGCCTAGATGAACTTTAGCTTGGGGTTGTCATGTTCTGAAGAGGTTTAGTTTTCTTGTATCCTCTTAGTTATAGATTTGGTGGTAGGTCCTTTAGCTAAAGGTATGACATCATCCCATCCCTCTTGAAAAATATTTGATCTCAAATATGAAAGGTCTGACTCCTCATTAGTTCCACCTACAAAATGAATTAAGTCAGTGACATTAAAAGCGGTATTAACTTTATAATCCTCTAATAGGTCTAACCTAAATGCATTATTGTTTACCTTTTTAAGCACTCTAAAGGGACCATCTCCCCAGGTGTTAAGTTTAGGGTTTCTTTACTTAGGAACCCTATCTTTGCTTAGGTGAAGCCAAATCCAATGTCCTTCCTCAAATATGATTTCTCCTCTTCCCTAATTGTTAAATCTTCCATATTTGTCATGCATTTTCTTTATAAATTCATATGTAGCTACCCCTTCTTTATGAACAAAGTGGAAAGATATGGAAGTGATAGCAAATCCACTAGAGTGAGAGGATTAAAGTCATAAACAACCTTAAAATGAGATATTATAGTAGTCTTATGAATTACTCTACTATAAGCAAACTCACTATGGGCACAAATGGCCTTGATGATTTGGTGCTTGAAGATTTGATAAAGGTACATGAAGCCATTGCCTTAGAACATGTTGGAATCATGGTTAAATTGATGAATATGTGAAGATTTGGTGTTTCACGTGTTGATCAAGCCTCTTGTGTGTATGTTATGTCTGGATTACTCATGAAGAAAACAAGCTTGAAGATTGTAGTTCATATTGTAGACCATTTAGCATTGTATAGATGTATAGGGTCTTGTTTGTGTCTTTTAATCTATTGAATTATTTTTCAATAGGTTAAATGGTGTCTTTTAATCTGTTGAATGACTTTTTAACATATTAAAAGGTTTGTTGTAGTAGTTTTAATTGTTACATATTAATCGCTTGATTTATTTTGAAATCAACTGATTTCACTTAAGTTAAGTGAAATCGATTGATTGATTTGAAAATCAACCTATTAAATTTCATAAAAGTTTGACTATAGGTTCTATTTTTCTCGAAGGAGAGGCAACACTTACTATATTGAGCGTGAAAATAGTCTGGAATGAGTGAAATACTCTCTCTTTCGTGATAATACAGAGGTGCAGTTGTTGAAGGTTGATCTTGGATCATTCTTGAAGTTTTTTGCTTGCTTTTTGAAGCTTGGAGGAAGGGGTTTGGTAGACTAGGTTATGCCACCACTCAGGTTTGATCTTTCTCAAGCTTCTGGGTTGTTCTTGGTGGTTTTCCAGGTTTGCATGGGATAGTCTTGTTGTGCTTGTGTTGATTCTTTTGTGATTCAAGAGTTATAGGTTGTAGTTTTGCATATTTTGAAAGTGTAATCTTGTAAACTTTGTAAATTTTTTGAATAGTGCAATGTCAGGCTCAGGTTGCAATGACAAACTAGATACAGCTAAGATTTGAGTGAACCGGTATAAAAATCTTATGCCTTGTACTTGTCTCTGACTTTTCTCACTTGTTTTGCACTTTAAAGTTTAAAGCACTTTGGTTTGAACTATATATCTTTTTTTCCATTCTTGCATGTTATAACATGATCTGAAGCTTTGCTCATATTTGTATTACTCATTTGAATCTATCTTGGTTGATCTTTCATGCTATTCTTGTTTTAAATCACAAATTCACATTTATGTAGTTTTTCCAATTTTTCAGTCGATTGTTTTTATGATTTAATCTGTTGATTTACACAACACAATATCTATTTAATGACATCAATAAATTGTCTCTATTTTTTATTGATTAAAACTGTACCATCTAGTAGCTTTTACATCCTCATTTTGTGGCTGATTTGATGAGGCAAAGTATATAGAATATAACATACTTGAAGGGAATCAGACGTGGTAGCTTATAAGGCCTCCAATTGAGCTACAATGTCCCTCTTGCGTCTGATGCAATCACACACTCCCTTAATCCTTGTGAGCTTTCAAGATGAAAAATACATGATTATAGTGTTGGTAAGAGACTTAAAAAATATGATGAATTGTTCATCAATAACCTTCAGTAAATCTCTCACATTGTCATGTTGATCAACAGAACCTTGAATACCAGAAAAAAAAAGTTTGTCTTTATTAACGTCAAAAATGACAATTTAACCTCCCAACTTTTCATAGAGATCAATAACATCTGGAGTGTTGGTCTTAGTAATAACGGTGATTCTATTTTTCTAATAGCATCATCAATGTCCATCCAACCCAAAAGGAAAAGAACTTTTCCCTTCCAAAACTTATAATTATCCCTTTTTTAATTTTGGAATACCATAATGGCTATTAGAAATATTCACACATTGACAAACTGCAAATTTTTAAAATACATGTTCATTATCATAATTTTAGACTATAACAAAATAATGTTTTGTCAATGAAAACATGTCTTAATCAATGAATTTAGTGACATAAAACTTGCCTATGGGCCAAAGCCACACATACTCAATTAGACTCACATAACCAAATGATAAAACTATTATGTTTTAGCGATGAAAACACATCTTAATGAATGAACCTAGTGAATAAAACATGTTTGTGGGCTAAAGTCTTACTCAATTAGACTCACAAAACCAAATGATAAGACTATTATGTTTTACAAATGCAAACACATCTTAATGAATGAATCTAGTAACCTAAAACTTGTCTATAAGCAAAAGTCTTACTCAATTAGACTATAATAACCAAATGATAAAACTATTATGTTTTTAGAAAAGAAAATACGTCTTAATGAATGAATCTATAAAACTTGCTTGTAGGCTAAAGTCTTACTCAATTAGATTCACATAACCAAATGAGATAAAACTATTATGTTTTGCCAATGCAAACACATCTTAATGAATGAATCTAGTGACCTAAAACTTGCCGCCTATGAACAAAAGTCTTACTCAATTAGACTCATATAACCAAATGATAAAATTATTATGTTTTACCGATGCAAACACATCTTAACGAATGAATCTAGTGACATAAAACTTGCACGTAGGTTAAATTCTTAATCAAAAATTGACTCACATTACCAAATGATAAAACTATTATATATTATGTTTTACTGCAAACCTAGTCTTAAGGAATTAATTTAATGACATAAAACTTGCTTGTGGACTGAAGTCTTACTCAATAAGACTCATATAATCAAATGATAAAACTACTAGACTATGTTCTTTTTTGTTTAGTTATTGTAGGCAATTTGAGAAATATAATCAACATTTCATCCTAATAAATCATATTGATGATGTAAGAAAATTTCTATGAGTAAAAATTCATCACATCATCACATATAATTAATTATAATTAATGTTTATTCTATTATTATAAATATCAGTCTATTAAAGATGTTATGATTAGTCTCTAATTTATTATATTCACCTTTATTATGATGTATAAATTAAACATACAACCTATAACATATATTACGTACAAAAACTTATAGAAAAATAAATTTCTTCAATTTTATATGAAAAAGTTCTTTTATTGAAAAGATTTAAGAGAATCATATGTCAATCCTTAATGAACTCATATAGTAATTCAAATCGAAGCAATTACCTAACCTTCACATCATAAGATATTTCACATTAAAATATGGATATAAAACAAACTTATAGAGTCCTTATTATTTTAAAGGAATAAAAGGTGCAATTTTTTAATTCATTTTTAACCTAAAAATAATCGGCATAGCCAAAGAAAGATGACAATCGCTATAAGCAAGTGGCAACATTACATAATACATGAGTACACAAAATAAATTTCGGATTCCTTATTAGAGCGATTTCGGCAAAACATTGAAGGGTTGCAAAGCCGATTCTCCGCGACAGATTTAAAACAAGGCAAAGGTATTTAACCTTGCTGATACCAAATGTAAAACTAATGCGGAAAAAAGAATAAGGGTTAACATTTAGTGATTGTCACTGTCATGGAAATCCTTTCATAAACTTTTTAATTTCAAAACTTTGATTTATAAAAGAGTATCAAAATTTATAGAATAATTATAATATTTGAATATAATTAACAAGTAGACCACATTTATGAAAATAATTGAAATATCTTATATTATCTTAGGTATCACTTGAAAAATTTCCAAAAATTGGTTGACGAAATTAACTATCTCTACTTAATCTTTTTCATCCACACTTAAATGTGAAAACACCGAATTAAATTAGGAAATGAATGTTTGCTTGACATGGTAGAAAAAGAACTCAAATCAAGTCGATTTAGGTGTGAACAACGGTAAATAAATCGGTCGAGACTAAAACCTTCGAGAAACACATAGGTTAATAAAACCTTTACGATCTTTTAAGTTTACGTCAATAAAAGATACTTAAAGTATTCAGCTTTATTCTTGAAGTAACATCCACCAATTCTGTTCGGAATTTTATGTCGAATTCGCCAAATTTAGTTGGGAATAACTTGTCGAATTCATCTAATACGAATAATTTACGATAGTATAATTTGAAAGAATTTAGTTTTTTTTTTCTTTGAACTGCAGGTAATCCTCATTATTCAAATAAATAATGCCTATTTTCGAAATCCTTAGTCATCGTTCGGTGCCCTTTATTTTTCGATACAGCATTTAAAGATTAATAATAAATGATCCGTATTTTTTATTGGCTTCGATGAAGCGTATCAATTTTCTTTCATGGACTATTGAATTAAAGGAAAACAAAGAACAAGAAGCTATATATTTGAAATATTGGTCTTGAGTGTTGTGGAAGTAACATAACTAGCGAAGACAATATCTAGTTGCATCATAATGAATCTAACCTATCACATTTACTTATGTTTTTGACCAACGCACCAGTTTTAGAAGAACATAAAACCTTCAATAATAGAGCAATAAAGTAACCTCCCAAACTAGTAAGACGTGTATGAAATCCTGTGACAAAGTCCATTATATAAACTAATCAATCCTTGGAATTCCTCCATCCACATCACAAAAACCTAGCTAGTTTTCATACAACAACCCCATCAAAGGTTCATTTCAATATGGCATTCTTGCCAAATTTTGCACCCTTCACCGTTCTTAGTTTAGTGTTGTTAGTGGTTGGAGTCATTGTGTCTAGGGCTGAAGCTAGGCCAAGAGCATTCTTTGTATTTGGAGACTCACTTGTTGATAATGGAAATAACAATTTCTTGGCTACCACTGCACGTGCTGATGCTCCTCCTTATGGCATTGATTATGGTCCTACTCACAGACCAACCGGTCGTTTTTCCAATGGCTTCAACATTCCTGACTTTATCAGTTCAGTTTATCTCTTCCACATTTTCTTTGCCTTTAGCATTCATCTTTAAATTTTTATTTTCATGATCAACATTTTGATGTTGTGAACCATTTTTTCATGTATTTTAATAAGAAGCAACTAAACATTAAGTGTATGTCAAACTAATGATTATGTCGTTTTCAGGTCAGCGACTTGGTTCTGAGTCTACATTGCCATATTTGAGTCAGAGTTGACAGGTGATAAGCTCCTAGTTGGTGCCAATTTCGCTTCAGCGGGAATTGGCATACTTAATGACACTGGAATTCAGTTTGTAAGTTCATTAATCATTCACTAGCTATAACTTTCTCTGATGATAAACTCTATGTGATGAAGAAAGTTGTAAAACTTAGTTCTTACTTTGGACTCAAAAAATAATGTTGCATGCAACCTTTATACAGGTAAACGTGATCAGAATGTATAGACAGCTAGAATATTTTCAGGAGTACCAGAACCGAGTGAGTGCTTTGATTGGAGCTTCACAGGCAAAGCGTTTAGTGAATCAATCACTAGTTCTGATTACAGTAGGTGGCAATGATTTTGTGAACAACTACTACTTGGTGCCAAATTCAGCAAGGTCTCGCCAATACCCACTTCCTCAATATGTGAAGTATCTCATCTCTGAGTACCAAAAGCTTTTGCAGGTAAAACCCTATTGATTAAACAAAAGGGTTAACGCTTAATGTGTTGTAATAACAATCTCTCTCATTCTGTCATATGCAAATTCTGCAGAAGCTATATGATCTTGGAGCTAGGAGAGTTCTTGTGACAGGCACAGGGCCTTTGGGTTGTGTCCCTTCAGAACTGGCCCAACGTGGCAGAAATGGAGAATGTGCTGCTGAACTACAACAAGCAGCAGAATTGTTTAACCCACAACTTGAACAAATGTTGCTACAACTCAACAGGAAACTTGGAAAGGATGTTTTCATTGCTGCAAACACAGGAAAAATGCATAACAACTTCGTTTCTAACCCCCAACAGTTTGGTACTAATTATTTTTCATGTCCTCTTTGTCAAGGTTTTACACTGTGGTTGCAGTTGTGTAACAGGAATTTGCATTGTGTTTCATGTTACTTGAAAGACAATGTGGTTGCCATCATAACTTTTAAAACCATGTTAGTACAGTAATAAGGCAATAATTATAAGGTCTAAGGTTTGTGGTGTTGTTATTGTTGTTGCTTTCTGCAGGGTTTATTACGGCAAAAGTAGCTTGTTGTGGACAAGGACCCTACAATGGTCTTGGTTTGTGTACACCACTCTCCAATCTGTGCCCTAACAGAGAGCAGTATGCATTTTGGGATGCATTCCATCCATCCGAGAAAGCCAACAGACTTATTGTGGAGGAAATCATGTCAGGTTCTGAAGCCTACATGAACCCTATGAACCTTAGCACCATCCTGGCTTTGGATGCTATCACCACATGAAGACAAGCAAACATGATCATCCTTCGATGCTATACTTTATGATATCTCGCTTTATACTTGTTTTATAGTTTATTAATTGTAATTGTGAGTACTGTATTCCTCCATATAAGTGAGGATCAAAACTTAAGGAAGAAAATAACTTGCGTTTACCAAAAGTTACTGTGGAGGATATAAATGCTACATTGATTCCAAAAGCTACATCGTGTTCCATTGCCTTTTTTCTTTCCCTTTCTGTCAAGGGTACCCAAAGTACTAAATGGATTAAATACGTTTTTCTTTTCTCAATTTCTTGAATAATCGATTAAATATTTTATTTAAGTATCTTTTGTTACCTTCGTTAGTTTTATTTTCTACACGTTAATTACGGGTGTTTAGACCTCAATCTCCCCACCACCAATAATTTAATATGTTGGGAATAGATAGAAATTAGGTATCATTTTATTATTTCTATAAAACACAACATTTAATTTTAATAAATGATATGACATAAATGGGAATAAAAATATTTACTAAGATAGTTTTTAATTTTTTTTTTTTGTATTTTTATTATTTTTTTTTATATTTTTTTTTTTTTTTTTTTTTTTTTATTTTTTTTTTTTTTTTTTT
>Ga0209589_1002231_pt1 | contig 33351 bp, 17 predicted proteins | sample CowpeawhiteBW_FD_187525 | JGI IMG/M metagenome (GOLD analysis project Ga0209589, IMG submission 187525) | Root nodule microbial communities of legume samples collected from California USA - Cow pea white BW (SPAdes) (version 2) | ecosystem: Host-associated > Plants > Roots > Nodule | place: USA...
ATATATATATATATATATATATATATATATATATATATATATATATATATATATATACATTAACATCTTCTATAATTTTTATTTTCTCTTTAGTTATATATTAAATGTTGATAAACTTTTTGATTTATATTTTTCTTAATAAAATGGAGTGCAACCTTTGATTCATGAACTATAAAAAAAATCCATATATGCATCATATTCATAACAATCGTCAAACTCTAAAGGACAATATCATTTTTGTTTAGGTGGTGGCCAATCAGCATATCTATATTTCTGAATATACGATTTATTTTCAAGTTTAGCACATTATGAAGTGGTCCAATCGATGTTTTTAAAGTGTCGATCCATGCATATTATTTCTTGATTATTGTTTTCTCATTTGTACCTGTACTTTTATTTTTCTTACTGCAGCCTTTTCTATAAATATTTTTATCACAATGTATTAGTATTTAATTCATCATTGGAGGCATCAGAGATATCTATAAAATATCTAGAGAGACAAAGTTTTATTTGAAAATTTTTGACAAACAATCATTTTTAGTAAAAAAAAAAATCCTAAAATTTTATTATTTAATTCTTGTAACTTTCATTAAAAAATAAAAACAGTTTAGAGATTCAGTAATAAAAGCATGCTTTAGAGATTCAGTAATAAGAAAGCAAAAATATTTAAAAACAGTTTTAACTTCTAACCATTTTATCATATTAAATCCAACCACTAAACATTTTAACCGCTTTAAACAATATATTTTCAATTTTTTTAATATTGGCAAGAAATCTGTTAATTGTGATTTTCTATTATCTACTTAAGAAATCTGATAGTGTTTTACTATTTTATTCACGGTTTTCTACAGTAGTTATTAGTTATAACTTAAAGTGCTATAATTTATTTCCTTTATTTTCCGTGAAAATCTTTATATTGATTCTTATTGTAATAATACACTCTGAATAGCCGTTTTTGGAGTTTTATACAAAGTCAAGTCATCATAACGGGTAAAAATACACATGCAATGAGAAATTATTCCTATTTTGGGTGTAGTTGATTTTTCACAAATTAATGCATTTTCAAATCATTCTAATGGAAACTAAAATAGCTCAATCAATTTTTGTGAGTTGCAACAACACGGACCTGTCCGTGAACCGTTCAAATAAAAAAATAAAAAACATTGCTAAATCAAACAGATTTTTATTCAAATAAATTAAATATTTAACATTAATACGACGGTTAAATATAATTTTAGTCTCTAAATTTAGATGCAAAAGTAGAATTTATTTATATCTTAAACTTTGATACATTTTGATGTTTAAATTTTAAAAATAAATAAATAAAGTCCTCTTAATCTAATAGTATTAAATTTTGTTTTATGTGTGAAACATGTCTTCGACTAACGATTGAATTGTTTATACTGTTTGACACATTCCAACTCAAATATTAATCTAAAATATTGTTTAACATGATAAAAAATTAATGTTGTTGGACTAAAAGGATTATACTCATTTAGTTTTTAAAATTTAGGAACTAATATATATCAGTTTAGTTTGAGACATAAACAAATTCTAATTTCACATCTAAATTTAAATACCAAAACATATTTAAGCTTTAGAATAAAAAGTGAGATTTGGGTATTAGAAAAAGTGAATTGGACAAATAGGTTGGTGAGCCCATGATGAGGTTGGGCCATTATATAAAAGGTAAATTGGACAAAAAGAATCTAACCTATGTCTTTTTTGTATTGTTGTAGTGTAGTGTGTAAGTGAAGAGGGTTGATATATACGAGTGAGTAGAAGAAGAGTCCAAATTCTCTACTAGTTTTTTTTTTGTGTTATATCCTGCTGAACATTAAAAATACATTGTGTTGACATTTTAAATATCATTGTAATATATTTTAAAACATCAAAATTAGTGATAATTAGTGTATTATAGAGACACAGTAGAAAAACACCACACAAAAATCTAACAGAGAATTCAAATTCGTAAAAGAAGAATGAGGGTTTGTTTGTGGAAAATTTGGCAGAGTGAATGCACATTTATAGAATGGTGGGAATTGGATGCCAACCATGATGTCGGTAGGTAAGGCTTTTAAGGTTGGTGTGTTGGTTAAAAGTTGTGTTGTGAGATAGTGAATGTTTTATTTGTTTATGTTAGAATTTGAAGATGGCGCTAAGTGCGCTACAATTTTACACCCACAAACTCACACTACTTATCTTTCTTTGCTTCCAATTGCTTTGGTTGGGCCCAAATATTCACGGATCACTTTTCTTCTCCATTTTTGTACATGTTGCTACCTCTCTTCTTTAAAACCTTTCACCAATAATTCATCATTTCCCACCACCTTTGTCAACATCTTTTCCTTATTAAGGAAATGCATTTTCAATCAAAAACTTTCTTGTTTTTCCTTTTAAATTAACACATCATGCTTCGTTTTTTTAATCTAACAATGTATGCTTCAAGTTTTACTCATTCATTCCAATAAACATTGCACACGCTTTGTTTGATACTATAAAGGCAAATACCCATCTTAATTATGTGTATTCATTTTCATAGGTGTTTTTACCATCATCATCATCATCAATTGGATTCCTTTGTGTTGAATTCTTCAACAAGATGAGATTTTTAATCTCTTGATGTATAAGTGAAATTGTAATCGTAACATTAAATGGTGGTGTACCTACCAATAATGTTTTAATATTTAAGAAAATAAATAAATTATAGTATAACGAGTAAAAAAATAAATAGGTGTCTAAAGAATGAGAGTTGAAGCAAATCTCACTATGATGAATAAGGCTATAAGTCTTATCATCATATGAATTGGTAACTATAATATAGATAACTTCTGAATTTAAAGGAATTATTTTTTTAGTTACTTGTATTTTTATTTTATATTAATTTATATCATTTTTTTATCAGCAATAAAGAATTAATATATTAGTGGAATAAAAAAATTTCCAAGGTATGCATACATAATAATATTATTTCTGGGTACAATAATATGAATAAAGTTCAATTTAAAATATAAATTTGAATAAACTTAATCTTATTAAAAATATTTAATAAAAATATCTTTATAACATTCATATAAGAGTTAAATTTGATCTCAGTTTGAAAAGAAACACACAATTATTCAATTAAAAAAAAGATTAAATTAAATTAAAATAACAAATACATGAACCAAATTGAGATTCTGACAATGATATGTGTAACACTAACATGACATGTGATAAAAAAAAATTTAAAAAGAAAATATTAAAAATTAAAAGAAAAAAGTTTTCTTAAGAGAATTAAAAAGTATATAAAAAGTTGCAAACTGACACGTGACGCATATTTAATTGTGATAATACATTACAAGACCTAATTATTATACATCTTTCAAAAATAAGAATCCAATCAAGACAAATCAAAATATGGATACTTACTTAATATTTTCTAAACAGACGGAGTAATTTAACAAAAATAAAATCAAAATATAATTTCTCCATGACTCAAGTAGGATTATCCATATTAAACTCATCATTTAAAGTCTAAGTTAGTTTAGGTTAAGTGGATTCAATTATAAATTAAATCCAATCCATTTAATTGAGTTGGATTACACTCTTAATTGTTTGATTTAAAGATTAGGCAAAAATTAAAATGTACTTTTAAGTCAAAACTAATTATTATTTGTTAATATATATTTATACAAATTTTAAAGAAAAGTAAAAATAAATAGTAATATTAGGCCAAATAATTTTAATGCTTTTCAAATCAGTTTTTTCAAGTTCTAGTCGTCGTCTTTGTCCTTCAAAGGTTGACCCATCTGACCCAATTATTTTTAATTCAATTATTATTATTATTATTATTATTATTATTATTATTATTATTATTATTATTATTATTATTATTATTATTATTATTATGGGACATGATCTAATAATCTGGTCATTCCAAAGGTTATAATTTGAAAGCTTTTAGTTCAGTAGCTAATTTGGTTTTGACTTTAAACGATTATGGTGTTGTCGGTAATCTTTAATTATATTTATTTTGGTGTGTTTTTGGCTGAAAACTAATGTAGTATTCTTATTTAAAGCAGAAAATGAAACTTCAATCTAATCAACAACAAAAGCTATGTATAATGGGTGGACAAATCTGTTGAATAGATTTAAAACCTAACACAGAAAGACAGTATCTAAATAATCTGTTGAATAGATTTAAAACCTAACATAGCAATATAGATATAAAAATCATTAACATAGGGCTTAACTATGTTAGGTGATGAGACCACAAAACCTTTTTAATAATTTCTGATTTGCCAATTAAATGTGGGCCAAAAAATAAGAGGTAATGTTACAGTGCTATAATGCACATGCCATTTTTCTTTTTTAAATAATTTTGGAACATGTAATGTGCTACACCGAATTTTGTTTTTTGTTTATCCCACTTCGTGAATTCTAATTTGTCTTTCTGTCCCTCTCTGCACAGACTGATAGGACTTTCATATAACTAACTGTCCACAATAAAAAATAATTTTCTTTTTCCCAAAAGATCACTCCCACTTCATTAAATAGAAGAGACTTAATGTATAATAGTTTACAATAGTGTTACTTTATTGCTTATCGACATTCTAGTCAGACCATACATTTTAGGTTGTCCAAGGATAAGCAGTTGAAGGCCGTCCGTTACAGGCGAACAATCCTTAAAGTTGTTGATGTTGTAATCTCTTTGGAGTGATTTAAGGGAGCCTCTACCGTTCATTCCAATTGAATTTTGTTGGCATAAAAAGGGGAACCTCCGCTAGGACGCACGACCCTCCAGTCGAGCGACCGCACCAAAACTGAATCAGTAAGTTAAAAGTAAATTAAAATAATACTAGTCAATAATCAAGTTTGAAAAGCAATTGAGTCATGATTAAGAAAATCCTAATCACGGGTCCATGTCAAAAACTATAAATAGGAGCTCAAGGTAAGTTGGTAAAGACTTTCACTTCACATTTATTATATTATTAATTGCACTTATCCGAACGAACTTGAACTGACTTAAGCACTTATAGACAGGTATCCCGATCGTCTGGACAATCGAACGGGTGGAAGCGAGAAGAAATCGGATGAGAGAAAGGAGGAGAGATCAAACGGTGGAAATATTTACAAAGACATCATAAAGACAAATTAAGTATTTGAAATAGGTGTTTGGTCCCTATACTCAAAACAAGTGTAATGTTGGATTTTCGAAATGCTACATTATGCTACACTTAGTTTTTGATTTTAAAAAAGTTTGAGGTAGGAGTCAAAATCAAACGTAAGGACTTGTTTGTCGTGGTTATCTGAGTAAATCTTTGGAATCTAAACTTATTTTTCTTTACAAATATGTACTTTGATTTAGGACAAGGCATGCATTAGATTCCTTCACTCTACAACTCTCTTTTAGCATACGACAGGTTCAATGCTCACGCCTACTACTTCACAAGATATCATTTTATCTCTTTTTCACTTTTATCTTTGCATTCATTTTTTAATTTTACATTTTTATTGAATTTTGCATCTTCCTTTGTTCTTCTATCATCTCTTTCTATTCTTCGTCCACCCAACACTAAACTCTATTAATAAAACATCAAAAGTTAACCCTAAACATATACATTTGATTTAATTATTAAATTTAATGAAATAACACGTGAGTTTTTTTTATTTAACCTTAAACGGGTCCAACAGTAAGAGTATGTTCCAAGAAAAGATGTAGCAACAATGGGTAACAAGGGCCTTGTTCCTTTGGGTAGGAATGAAACGGTCTCTTCAATGTTTCTTTCCCATGAAAAATAACTCACTTCTCCATCATATCTATGATCCTATAGGAAGTTTTCAACATGTTCAGATTTGGGAACGAAATTGTTTTCTAATTTGTTTCTAGTATGACAAGATATAAACACCAATGAGACTTGAACTCAACTTACATATATAAAAGAAGAACAATAATATTTTGACAATTAACATGAGGTGATATCTTCTAAGTGATTTTGAAATATAGAAAAATGAGAAAATAGAAAAATAGAAAGTCACTTAGAACATTACACCTCAGATTGTAAGAGAAAATTATCAAAATTTAGTGGTTAAAAAATCATTTTTCATACAAAAAGTTACATCACTTCTAATCCAAAATATTAAGACAATGGATTTATAGGTTTTCATCTTTATAGATTTTCTTATTTTTACTTAATATGATACTTAGATTCATTTTTAAATTTTCGAACGTGTTTTTCCATTTGAATGATGGGAGAAAAAGGGAGTTACGAAGCAAAATATGCACCAATAGATTGTACATGCTTTCTCCAATCCTAAACGTACGAGGGCATCTATACTATGATTAATCTCCATTGTTATTTGAATTCTGGTACCCTGTCCCTGTTATAGCCTCTTCCAACTTCCACATGGGAATATTAACACGTCCCTACCATTTTCTCCATTCCCAATTCAAAAGACTAATCTTCATCCTTCAAAAAATCGTTCTAAGAAAAAAAAATGTATGAACATGCAAAAGGTTATGCAACTAGGTTTTTGGTTTTTGGTCAAAAACAACTTCTCACTTTTATATTAACACATTTTGATTCTCTTCCACGAGCCCTTTCCGCCAAGGATGACATTTTACTACAAATCGTTTTTCATCAAATCCAATGATGATATACTTTGTTTCCTTTAATTAACTACCATCTTTTTTAACGTTCAAATTTACTATAATCACGGGTATTTTCCCCGCACCGTCATGCCAATCACCACCCTTTGTTATACAGAACATATCCAAACCCAAAACTGTGTTAGATTCTTGCACTGGATTCTGTTTAATCCTTTTCTTTCTATAAGCACGTTCTTAAGTTATCGATCTTTAAGATTAAGGACTTCGAGAAATTTTAAGCTTTCGGTTGGGTTCCTTGGATAGGTTCGTAGATCATAGACTCCAACGGTGCAATCAAAGGTAATTCTAAATATAAACAATGATTTTCAACGTTGACTCATTATCATGTGCGAAAAGCGAGTTTCTTGTTATGGTCATCGTGATCTACTTCAAATGAAGACTTTGGCTAATTTTATAATTGCTTTTCAAACCTATGAAAAAAAGAACATGTATGATCTCCTACTTGATCGATTCTTCTGGTATATATAGAGAATAATCATGTTAAAGTTATATACTTTATTCTTATATTATTAGGTAACATCAATTAACCATAAAAAAAGTTTTCTCTTTATCTGAACACTCTTTTCTTTCATTGTTGGATTAATATGCCAGTTTCAGTACACAACAATGTCAAAGGCATCTTCTTCTTTAGAACAAAGGGCCTCCAAAGGTTCCACCTTCTAATGTTATAGATAACCTTTTGACAGAAAGCCCATGAAAGAAACACAGTTTTCCAAACATTGTTTTTTTTTTCTCTTTTTGATATAAATTTAATTTAGTCACACTTGCATCGTAAATAATAAAAGGGTTAAATATGTTTTTGGTGTAAAATTAATTAAAGATCTTTAAGATTTATAATTCTCACACGATCAAACATAATAGAGCACTAATCTTGATCCATGGGAGATCCTATGAATATGCATTCTTCAAATTTGTAATCTTGTGTGCTCTTCAATCACCGTTTCCCAATCTATTTCTTTGTTTTTCTTTCTCTTCTCACACGTTCTTGATGGATTACTGTGAAAAGAACCTTATGACCAGAGACAGAACCTCAATCCCTTTATAAACCAACGTCCATCAAGTTGGTTTTTATTTTATTTTTATTTTTATTTTATTTTATTATCACTTCCCATAATAATAACCAATAAGTCTTTAGATTTTATTAAATCACAATTGGGCCCATCATAATATTTCAAATGAGTCACTAATAGAATTAATTCGTCAATTAATTCTAACATTTGATCCCTTAATTTTCAGTGAATTTTGGAATTAGTCCATTTTGAAACTTTGGACCAATTTAGGCCTTCATCTTGCGAAATAAGTGAATTTAGTCCTTTTAATCAAATTTTGTTAGGTATATTTGATGTTTCGTACGCATTTCATAAATATATTTGAGTTGTTTATAATGTTTGAGACATTTTTGCTTTAATGTCAAATAAACTTAACAAAATTTGATTAAAATGATTAAATCTATGTATTTTGAAAGATGAATAACTAAATTGGTCTAAAGTTTCGAAATTGACTAATTCCAAAATTTACTGAAAGTTAAGGGACTAAAAACATATTTAACCCATAATATAATATTGTCATCCATTCTTATACTAACATGCATTTTAAGACTCTTAAATTTTTAGCAATAGTTGTTTATAACGTTTATCTAATTAATTGATAAAATATAAAAATGTTTATAAAGGTGGAACTATTTTATTTAATTATTCAACATGTATAGTATAAATTAAAAATAGGTTTTGTTAGGTACTATTAAATTTGGAAATTAATATAATATAACGAGAAGGACAAGTATTATACATAGACAATTCTTGATACTAAAGCTGTTTACACGTCCTTTATGCATCATCAGAATTCTTTAAGCTTTCACATCTAGTCTTAGCTTTTCTTTGCTTTTTTACTTTTCATAAAAGAAAAATTGTTCATGAATAACTATTCTGACTGTTATATATTCCATTTAACTAACTTTCTAGTAGTTTGCTTTCAGAATCATTTCTGTCCTATCAAAAAGCATTTTTTTTTTCCGTTGGGTATCGACTTTTTAAGGGCGCTATTAGTAAATTATGCGTTGTGAAATTGCTTTTGATGTTCTGTGAAACGTCAAGTACGAAATATCTAAATTTTCTCTTGTTATTGAATATACAAATATCAGGAGAGTCCCCAGATCTTATAACAAAGCAAATGGTTTGAAATACAGCGATTTGTTCATAACCATTTGAAGATATGTACATAATAAATTTTACAATCATCTCCCTCATACTATGTTCGTGTAAGAAGAAAGAAAACACCTAATCCAAAACTCAGCATTTAATTTTGATTCTAAGCACACATTTCTTTGTTATTAAATGGAATATATATATATATATATATATATATATTTTGATGAGTTTATATATATTTCATATATATGGGTTATAGTTATAGTAATTGAAAGATTGTGGTTCTATATGATATTAGTCTTACACATATAAGACTTTTGACACCACTTTTACATCAAAATCTTAAGGCAATGATGTTATAGGTCTTTATTTTTATATAATGTTTAACTTTGTCTATTATCTAATGTGGGACTTTTAACTCACACTTAACCTATTCCCAACATATATATATATATATATATATATATATATATATATATATATATATATAAAGAGAAATAACCACTAAATCTATAAGGTCTATCCTTGAATATATAGATAATCTCACTTTACAAGTAAGTTTTGTAGGATTATGTTAGATTTAAAGTTCACGCCTTAATATGCTATAAAAATTATGAGTTAGAGTGTATTCTAGTAAAATTTATTATTTGTTAAATTAGTTGTTCCATCCGTTATCGGGTTACTATTGGATCATCGACATATATATATATCAATGTGAGAAAAAGTGTATTGGAAGTCTCGTATTAATGAATGATAAAGTCAATTTACAATATATAATAAATTAATATAAATCTCATTTTATAAATCTGTTTTCTGAGAAGAAATTAGACTTAAAATTCATTTTCTCGTAAACACGTGACAAAGATATAAGCATGATTACGTTTATTAGAGTTTGTGTGGATCGTGAAAAAGTAAATATGCCATAATTATAGTTTGCAGAAGATAGAATAAAAGAGATTATATATATAAACTGACCAAATGTAGTTGATGATGAGTTGTAAAGGCAAGGGAAGGCAACCTGTAATCGTAGCAGCATGGTGGAAAGCACTGCAGGTTTTGATTACACACTAATATTCTAGTGTATTCAGAAAAGCATTAGATTATTATATACACATGCAGTGCAGTGATTAAAATTAGTGATATCTAGATTGTGTTTAGTATTTAGTCGCATTGAATGATGTGTTGAAAATGTTGTTTTCCTATGGTGTCTGTCTAGCAGAAGAAGCAGTGAATTAAAGGGTTCTTTATGTTGAATCTGCTGTCCCAACTAATAATAACTGACAGAAACAGGCTTTTTAATTTTTTTGTTACAAAGTCAACTTAAATGTTTTTTTTTTCTGACACGAAAGTCTGTAGAATTAGGTATATGAATGAAGTGAAAAGAGGTTGAAATATGGAAGTGAAGTGAGAGTGTGAATTTGTTAACTGCAGTGAGGAGTGAGTAATGGCGGAAAAAGGAAGGTTTGTGGAGTGATTGGGGACAAAGGCTGCATACCTATCTCTCTCATTGGTGAAATCAACGGTTCAAACAGTCTTTTCTGTAAATTCAAAACTACTTTCACCATTTTCATGTCAATTAATCCAACAACATTCCCGCCCAAAACAGAAAAAATATCCACTTACACTTTTATTTTGTATGGTAAATGTTAATTTTTTTTTACTTTCAAGCTACTAAATACGTATATATTTCTTTTAACTTTCATGTCTCAACATTTTGGATTATTATTTTAACTTTTGTATGCTAATTGACTGCATAGCATATATTTTAGGATTAGATATTTACCTTTTATCGATCGTTGTACTTGCTTAAATATAAGCACATGTGTTTTAGGTTCAACGGGACCTATTTTGCAAGGGTGTTCATACTATACTTTGGTTTGATTGTTTAGTGTTTTGAAAGTAGGAGAAAGATTCTGATGTTTAAGTCGGTAATGATTTAATCTATGTTAGCAATTAATATTGTAATAAATGCGAGAAAAAAGTTTCAATAATTATATTTTTGACTTCTATTTATAATTTTCTGCATTAATCAATAATTAGTTTTGGTCTAATCATGATCCAATGGTATTTTAAATTTGATTTACAATAATTATTATGAGGTTTGATACTACATATATTTTCATATATCGAACATTGCAACTTGACTTATAGAGAACCTAAGTTATCATAAGAGCCTACCGTCCTATACAATACATATTCCCCATACATTACATTTTATATGTTATTCAAATTGAAAAGTAAGATTGATTTTATTAAAGTATCAAAGATAAATCAAACCAAATTGATTTTTTTATATTTGTTCCAAATTCACTTTGTAGATTTAATTTTTTTTTCATTTTATATAATCTTAGATTTTTCATTTTAATTTATCAGCTAGAAACACATGTAAAATTTAATAACTAATTGATTCATGATCAAACCTGAAAATATAATAACCGGTATAGCACAACAAAAGAATTACACTTGACAACTATATTACAAATCTTGTATATATAGTCATGCATCGTAAAAGTATTATAAAGATACAATTTAGGGTTGTGATATTTTATGAGTATAAGAAAAAAAAAATATACTACAAATATAATGTGTGGTTTGATTTGATTTGAGATTCAATAGTGGAAAATGGATTTAAATTGTTTGTGATATAGATTGACTTTGCTTGGTTTAACGTTACTATATTGTATATTGTACTTAAAAGAAAAATGTCTAAAGATAAATCTCTTTTGCTTTTCGTGTTTAGTGGAATATTATTTTTCTTTTATATGCATATATGTACGAATCATTTGCTAGGTTTATGAGGTATATGCTTGTTTGAAACCAAAGAAAGACTTATCTATTGCAAGATTGGTTCATGAAATATCTAGATGTTAGGACCTTTTTAGCAAAAAGTTATTATGAATTAATGACTCTTTGATTTTCCGTGTTTATTATTTCCACTACAAAAATATTACTGTATGTTATTTTAGTTCAGTACACTTAACGCAATGTAAAATAATAATGAGAAAACTTTAAAAATGTAAAATTATTTTCAAACGATCTAATTGTTAATAGAGTTTACTCAACCAGTCTCATCAAATAAGTTCATGCCAAACATTATTATCATTATTTGAAAAATTTATTAAAAAGTAAAAAATTAAAAGAAAAGAAAAGATAAAGATCAAATCTAACTCAGGATAAAATTACATATCACGCATAAAAGAACAAATTCTATTATGAAAACAATTAATAATAAAAACATGGATGAATAATAATAAATTTTTTATTTTCTTCGCAAAAATCATTACATATTTTAAACTTAATATATTAGATAAAAGACAAATTTCTCGATATATTAAAAAAATTATCATTAGTCAACAATTTCACATTAAAAAAAAAAATTTAGAAATCCTTATTTAAGAGTATTTAGTATTAATTCTCTTTACCTTACTCCTATGAGATTTTGTTATAGTCATCATTGTTTTTGGTATCTTTTCTCTCATCAATTTAAGTCAACTAATTATTTTTAGCTTTATTTAATATATAAATATTTGTGTTAGTATTTGATTAAGATTTATTTATATGATCGATAGTAGTAGAGTGTGTTTAATGTTCAACACTAATAGAGTGATTTAGCTAACTTTAAGGTGATATTAACTATTTTTAATGTTTCAAATAAGTAAAAAAATTTATGTTAATTTATGTCACTATAACATAGGCTTAGTCAATTTTAATTAAAATAAATATTATAAATAAAAATATTAGCATAAACTTAGTTGACATTTAAAATCTATTCGTACATCGTATGTCCAAATTTATGACCATTCAAATCTAAATATCATGTTCAAAACACAAAGATTACATAAATAAATAAATAAATAAATCAATTCTTACATCATCTCCAATTAGGATCTCAACCATTTTAAAACTAACAATATTTCTTAAGTTTCCACATGGAAAATCAAATTAATAATAATTCTTTCACTTATTAATTGTTTGTTTACCAAATAATAGAAAAAGTTAGAAACACACTAAAAACTCCTAGAAACTTAGTAAAACAAATAAACAAAAACAGCTAACAAAAATTTGAATAATCAAGGAAATAATTTCTTAGCTCATAAATAAACGTATTGTGATCTAATTTGTAATCGGTTGGAAGTACTTCATTTCTATAATTTGTAAAAAAAAAAAATCAAGAATATTACGATAAACAATTTTAAAAATGTACAACAGTGGTAAAGAAAAAAATAAAGGGAGAAGGTTGTAAAAAAATTGAAAAAAAAATTAAGAAAAGGTTAATAATAAACAAAATATTAATAACAAATTAATTAATTTTACATTTTATTTACTTTAATTTCCATTATTATTATTATTATTTTACTTTCTTGTTTTACTGTCCAAACAAAAATGAGGATAAAGGTAGAGACATGGAGTGACAAAGAAGATCCCTCTTTGACCAATGCATTGTTTCAAATAATATAAAAAAATTGGATGGAGCTGATAGTGGAAGTGGGTGCATTTTATTTTATTCTTTACAGTAATAATTTTATATGAATTAAATAGAACATAAAGAAATAAAAGGAAGATATATAAAAATATCAAATTTGTACTATTTTTCTTGAGTTGAGAGAGAAAAAAAAAAGAAAACAAAACATTTCTACAGGACCCATCAAGAAATTCATACAGATAACAGAAGGTTATACATTAATGGTGTAAAATAATTATAAACTATCATCCAATTTTAATATAATGTATAATTAATTTGTAAAATTTTATAATAATTATTATTTTAAAAGTAATACCAGTAATAATTTATGGTTGGATAAACTAGCATAACATATTCGAATTCCTTCTATATTTAAACTAAAAGGGAAGGAAGTTAACTTTTTTTCTGAATTTTCTTAAACAAATAATAAATGTTTTAAAATAGTAATAAGAATACTCCTTTGTCAAAAAATAAATTATGGAGTCAAAAATTAAGAAAAACTGAAGAAAATTCTTCTACTTATCTCCTTTTTATTATTTATATATATATATATATATATATTAAAATGAATAGATATATTTATTTTAATTCAACGACTTAATCTTTTTACGTGTTAAAATCTCAAACTAATCTTTAACACATCGTTTAACACATAAAAATTAGTTAGACGTTAAGACGTCGTTTAACACATAAAAAAAAATTTACACAAATTTACGTAATTGGTATGAATTACGATATTTATTATTTTTAAAGTTTGAGTATCAAAATTTGAACAGAAAAAAATTCAAAATTTACGTCCAAATTTAAAGGCTAAAATGATGTTTAACCATCGTATATTTGTCATCTATTTTTTATCCTTCTCGTTTCTTTGGTTTCAATCACAATAAAAACAAAACATAATCAGTGTACCATGACATGAAAAAAGGGCATTATAATGTACTCCTTTCGTTAATGTTAGGTGAATTATGTTGATGTTGTTGTTGCTGTTCTCTTCAACTTCTGTTTTGTTCAGTTATTATTATGTGTAGGACAGGGTGCAAGAGCACAAGCTGTTAAACAATCATACATGTTTTCTGTTAAATGATACAAATCAGTTTCATAATCACACAGCTCAGTGAGAAGACTTCTGAATTTTCATCAACCCTCTATCTCTGGATCATATACATTGTACTTAACGACATATATTTCATTTCAACATTTAATCTAATAATTACCTCTAATTTCTGTGCCATATTTCTTGTAAAAGGAAAAAAGGTTGGTAGTTTATTACATACTCTCCAACCATTCTTCAAATTTTTTTATTGATTTTCATCTGATATAGTATATTTAAAAGTATATGCAATAATTATATTTTAAGTCACTAGAGATATATCTATTTGTTGAGAATCTAATTATGAGTATAAGTCCTACATTGAGTAAAAATGAGAAAATTGAACATCATATAAGGATCAAAACCTATACACCCATTATCTTGAAGTTTTTGGTTGAGAATGGTGTTAATTTCTTATGTGTGGATTGAACTCATGTTCATTGGTGTTAAATTTCTCTGATGATCCTCTCTCAAAAGATTCAGTATTATTTAAGAAATCGTGAAAAGAAAGGGAGGTTATTTGTTTGGAACTTATTTACTAAAGTTTTTAGAGTTGTTGAATTAAAGAGGTCAATTGCTTAAAGTATGAAAAGTAAAAACACGTGATATGCATGTTTGATATCCATTCAATAGGAAATCCCAATAAAGGGAAAAATAAAAATGGGTTGTTGGATATGGCAGTGATCTTATGTAATTTTCATTAAGATTCGTATAATAATTAATATGTAAATTATTTAGTTGAATAAAAACTTGATCTTATACCCCTTGTCATAAATGTTTTATGTAAAATTTAAAATGAATAACCGAGTCAAATTTATGGGCCAAAGTCTTCATTTTGCTGTTTTTTTTTCTTTAACATTGGATATTCACTTTTAAATCAACGGCTAATTGTTGTAAAAATATAATAGTCGCAACATGAATTATGTTTACTACAAAACTTCTAGTAGAAATTAGTTTAGATTCCTGCGTACTCCACTCGAGAAGTAAGAAAATTCAAGTGTGACTAAAATCTAAATTAAATTAGTCTATATTAATCCTAAAAAATGAAATCTTATGCAAATACTTTTTATTTACTTAGAGATCAAAGATCCAGAGTACAGTATGTGTACGAAAATTAAGGCAACCATACATGTCAGTATTATTTTTTTTGTTTGGTTCTCGTGACTGTTATTTGGGAGACTCGTGACTATGATTTAGGAGAGATTTGAAAAAAAAAATATTTAATATACTGAAAGGGTTAAAAAAACTACAATTAGTCGTGTATAAAAAAATTATAATTTGATCAAAATTAGTTTAAAATATGTCTTTCATAATTTCCCATTTTTTTAAAATCAATTAATAGAATGAATTAACTCGGTATTATTGAATTCTTGCATATGATATATTAATTGACTTTGTTACGCGGTAAAAGTCGGGTAAACCAAGTTATAATCGAGTATTTTTTCATACTGAGAAACATAGAGAAAAATATTTTTAAAAAAAGTAGATTAATTAAGAGTATAAAACAGTTTAATATTACGTATTGATAACTCATCATAGGATAATTTTATTGATATTTTTCATAAGTAATTCAATAATCTTTATGATTTATAATTAAACTTTATTCCTACACATAATCTCATAAATACTCCAAAATGGATCTTTTGAAAGTTAGTCCATAAACACATACTGAATTGTTTTCCCACACGTTGTTATGTGTTCTCATTGTCCATGTTCAAACAACATTCTTTGGGATAAGATATTCCATTAATTTTTATGGACATATATACCTCACCGTCCTTAGAATTTATAAGAAGAAGATGATTGGTTTTCAGAAAAATGGCTGAACTCAACTAAAACTAAACATCCACGTTGTGTTCTAGAAATGGTGGAAGGTTTTTTTGAGAAAACAGTGGTAGAAGAATTAGCGAATAAATTCTGTTGAATTTGGAAGAAGAATAAGCAGCGAGGTTGATCGGTAACAAAAACATTGGCATATGTAACCACTAAACGAAAACTGTAGTCTTGATGAGTTGCAGTTTAGTATATATATAAAATGAAAGAGATCCACATCAAATAAAATTCCCACTATATATATAGGTTGAGTCACGCATCAAATTCCCATCAAATACCCATAACTTCATCTCATTTCTGAACCCAACAACGACAACATATCCTCGTATATTACCATTAGCATTAACCATTACCACCATGGCTATGGTGGTCCTCACACCCCTTTTGCTCATACTCCCTTTTCTCCTACTTAAACTCCTCTACGACAACCTCTCATGCTACTGGTTCACCCCTCTACGCATAAAAAAGATCATGGAGATGCAAGGTGTCCGTGGCCCCAAACCTAGTTCCTTCACCGGCAACATCCTAGACATGGCTTCCCTTGTCTCCAAAACAACCTCCCAAGACATGAAAACCATAAGCCACGACATTGTTGGTCGTCTTCTCCCACATTTCTTGCTTTGGTCTAGCCAATTTGGTATGTTAATGTTACGTACATAAACATAAACATAAACATGTATGTGAATGAACTGAACATAATAATACTAATCAAACTCTTCTCTGTTATGTGATTAATTAAGGTAATAAAACCGGTGATTTGCGTGTGTAGGAAAGAGGTTTCTGTATTGGAATGGAACAGAACCGAGGCTGTGTCTCACCGAGACCGAATTGATCAAAGAGTTCCTTTCAAAATACAGTACGGTATCTGGGAAATCCTGGCAGCAAAGACAGGGTTCAAAGAATTTCATTGGGCAAGGACTGTTGATGGCAAATGGTGAAGATTGGTACCACCAACGTCACATCGTTGCCCCTGCATTCATGGGAGACAGACTTAAGGTATCGATTCTTTGTAAAAAAAATTTACTGTTTTCGAGTCTACCCTTTTCATCTTTTTCAAATTCTGTGGTATCATGGATTGTCTCTTTGTTTCTTCGGGGAGTACTAATGGTTACAAATGGTTGGTGTCGAAAAAAAATCTCTAGAGCTATGCTGGGCACATGGTGGAATGCACTAAGGAGATGCTCCAATCGCTGAAAATTGCGTTGGAGTGTGGCCAAACCGAGGTGGAGATTGGTCACTACATGACTAAACTCACTGCAGATATTATCTCTAGGACCGAGTTTGGTACGAGTTATCAGAAAGGGAAGAAAATATTCCACCTCCTCACACTGCTGCAGAGTCGTTGTGCTCAAGCAAGTCGTCATCTTTGCTTTCCCGGAAGCAGGTTTGGGACTTCACAAACTCTTTTCTAAGCCACCCTTTTGATTTCTCTTCACAAAAACTCGTCAAAAAGTTCAGAAAAGTTAAAACAAAAAAAAAAAGAAAAAAGCACGTTTGGAAACGTGAAAACTGTAAAAATTTGTGCTATTCTAATTCTGTGTGAGATGAAAATGTGAGTGTTAAAACACCTCAGTGGAGTGGAGTGGAGTGGAGTGGATTGGATTGGATTGGATTGGATTCCTTGCTCTTTTTATCCTGAAGCATGTGAATAATGTAACATTTTTATTTGGTATTTGTTATTCCATGGTTTGCATTATGGTTGTGTCGGTCTTATTCCATATTTATTGTTTTATCTGAGAGCATTTGTCTGTCCCTGTCCCCTACCCTTTTTGGTTTAGGTTTTTCCCAAGCAAGTATAACAGAGAGATAAAGTGTTTGAAGATGGAGGTGGAGACTCTGCTGATGGAGATCATACAAAGCAGAAAAGACTGTGTGGAGATTGGAAGAAGCAACTCTTATGGGAATGATTTGTTGGGGATGCTCCTCAACGAGATGCAGAAGAAAAAAGGGAATGGAAACAGCATCAATCTGCAGCTAGTGATGGATCAATGCAAAACATTTTTCTTTGCCGGACACGAAACCACTGCACTTTTACTCACTTGGACAGTTATGTTACTCGCCAGCAACACATCATGGCAGGACAAAGTCCGAGAAGAGGTTAAAAATGTCTGCAATGGTGAAATCCCTTCTTTGGATCAACTCTCCAAACTCACTCTTGTAAGTACCAAATTCACTTTTTCTTCACCACAAACTTTTCGTACATTTCTTTTTTCCATTTATAAAATTGAAAAAATAAAACTTTCTTTAAAGTTTAAACCTTTGAGGAAGGTTAGAAAACCCTTTTTTTGATTTCACAAAAAGAGAGGAGGCTTGTTCTAGGCTACTTTTAGGGGATCGGAGGTTGGTCAAATTTGTATCTTGAATAAATTTTTATTTTCTTTTTTTAATTAATTTGAATTTTATACAATTTTACTTATAGTGGTGTCAAGTATTGCTTTTTATAGAGCCTACACAAATGTTGCTTTTAAAACCCAGCACGAGCCAGTTTTAGGAAAAGTTTAATGGGGTGGTCCATACAATTTAGTAAAATGAAAAGAAAAAAGAAATTGTAGATAAAAAATTAGTTTTGTGAACATGTTGAGCCCGCAGTTTCTTGGCCAAAAGGCTAATTAATATAAACTTGTTAGGCTTTTGAGTTATTATTAGCACGACGATGAGAAGGGACAGCTAAGAAATATTTTAGTGTAAGAAAAATATATGTGCATAAAGAAAGAAACAAAAAATAATTTATACAAACATCATCTTTGCACCCGTGCGCCGGTAGTTGCAGTTATTTTAAACAATATTTATAATAATGCTTATCTTTCTCTTTAGAGTGTCCAAAGAGCGCAAAAAGTTTGAAGCTATTCATTCATTTTCTGAATAACGATACGGCAATACTTTTTTGAGCCAAGCGAATGCTCACAATTTCAATCCCTGTGACTTTTTCCTTTGTATTTTTGTTCAAAAAGAGACAAGGAACAAAAAGGAATATAAGTTGACCCTACTCAACCCACTTGAAAATTTTTGAAGAAAATTTTGTTTGATGATCTAAAATGGTCAAAGATTGTTGTAAATTTTAAACTTAACTAAAGTTGTTAATTGATAATTGAATTTTGTTCAGTTGCACATGGTGATCAACGAATCACTGAGGTTGTATCCTCCGGCATCGGTGCTTCCGAGGATGGTGTTTGAAGACATAGTACTAGGTGACCTTTACATTCCTAAGGGCTTGTCGATTTGGATTCCGGTGTTGGCCATTCATCACAGTGAAAAGCTATGGGGCAAAGATGCAAACGAGTTCAATCCAGAGAGGTTCAGTTCGAAGTCATTTGTTCCTGGTCGTTTTCTACCGTTTGCTTCTGGGCCCAGAAATTGCGTGGGACAAGCCTTCGCATTAATGGAAGCTAAGATGATATTAGCCATGTTGATTTCCCGGTTCAGCTTCACCATTTCTGAAAATTACCGTCATGCCCCTGTGGTTGTTCTCACCATCAAGCCCAAATATGGGGTTCAGGTTTGTTTGAAGCCCTTGGAGGCATGAGGGATCGTCCATTGTGGAGAGAGTTTTCAGACTTGAAAGAGAGTTTTTGTCTTTTTATGGTGCGGAATATATAATATATATAATATAATATATATTTGTATAACAATGGTCATCTTGATGATCTTGATGAGCATTCTTGTAATTTTTTATTTCGACTTTTTTTACAACCATCGGGAGATAGAGATGAAATAATGATTGCAAGGATTAGGATATGTAAATTAAAAACTTTAATGAAACAACACGTATTTATCTCTTCATCGTGCTTCAATTGAGTTTGTAGATCAATCCCCCCACTCACACATGCAACACCATAGACAAACAAATTGGAGCAACTGTTCAGATAAACTTTCTAAATCAATACTATTCACCAGCGATTTGAGTACAAATCAATAAAATAAAAATATCTATAAATTAGTTAGGTTAAGAAAAATGAGATGATTTAAATGAAGTTGGTAGAAATGAGCTTAAGTCTAACTCAATTCCACAAATTCAATTTATAAGAATGATTTTACACACAGAATGTCCAAAAAAATTCGTTAGCATAGACTCTAATTTGGTTCTGATATCATATTAGAAGTGAACTTAAGTGTAATTCAATTCCACACAACCGATTTATAAGATGAGATTTGCATATTAATTTATTTTATTTTAGTCGACGTGAGACTTTTAATAGGAGTGATGGCTATTTTGGTGAATGAAAAATAAGGCAAGTTGTGTTGTGTGAGAGAGAGAAAGAAAGGTAGGGTCGGTATCTCCATTTTTTGTTTTGTGAAGTATCTTATCATCTGCTTCCATCAGGCCTCGATTCTGCTTCTTCCACTACTTCCTTTTTATCATTCTTTTATTGCAACCATCATTTGTGAACAATTTTTATATCTACGCACCATGCAAAAACGTTTTTATTTGGGTTTCACTTTTAAGATTCAATTTATTGTCTTCGTGCGTGGCAATGATTCATATAGTTGAATTCGGTTTTATGAGCATCAACACTTACCAGTTTCCAATTCTCAAACCCAAACCCACTTAGCCCAACAACATCTCTTCTCAAATACTACAAACAATTTCATCTTTTACTCTTCATTTTCATCTTCTTTAAATAATCTTCCATCAAATACAACAACTCCATTACTATGCCATTTATCAAATGCTTCTTCCTTTCTCTCATCAAAATATGCTTGCATTATAATGATTCATACATAGATCAAGTAGAAAAAAAAAATTATTTTGATAACACAACTACACATATAAAAATAAATTACTTGAGTTTATTGAATTTCTTAAAATTTATATTATAAATATACCAATTTTGCGTTGATTAATCATTATAAACTCGTTAGGAACTATGACATTAAAGCTTAAAAATAATGCGCACCACCATCACTAATAGTGAATAGAGAAAAGTATATTAAATGCTTTCCTATGTAAACCATAAAATGTCTTCTAAGAAATTCAATATGGTAAACTATTTCTTGTATTAAAGATTAAACAAAATAACATATTTTTGTTTATTCTTTTATAAAAATCTTAAAAAAATAAAATAAAAATAATAATTGTGCTTAAGTTATTTTTCTACCTTACTCTATTAAAAAAATATAACAAATGTATTATCTCATTTGATCAATGATGGATCATTATAACGATTATATCAACTAACACCCTTTTGAACAAAAATGTATTTCAATCAGGTGTTAGGAGTTTAGATATGAGTTTATATCTCAAATTGAGTAAAAATGATAAAGTTAAGTATTATAAGGACAAAAACTTATAAATTTATTGTCTAAAATTTTTGAGTTGGAAGGTGATGTCAATCTCTTTAATTATGTATAAGTTGAACTCACGTTTTATTGTTGTTATGTATCCCAGATGACCCTCTCTTGCGAAATCCATCAATATCTCAAAGCCGAAGATTTATCTTAGTGACCGGTTCAAACAAGTACAATATAATTTCGGTATCAAAATTTTTCCTGATAATGATTCAAGCAAGCGTGTCCGTTTCATGAAAGGCAATACAAGTAAGGCACAATCCCTTATACGTAAGTTATACTTGTATCACATTAATATTGTTTTTTTTCAGTGATCTCATTTAAAAAGGTTGAAACACCTCAAGCATTCTACGATTAATATATTATTCATTATTGATAAAAAAAATACCACTTTGTATCTAAATTATATAATGTGGTGGGGATTATCATAATTAAATTTGTTAGTATCAAATAATTCTAAGATGGCAACCTCAAAAGCAAGCAATTAAGACCACTTTAATTAATATCCTGGACTTTGAGAGTGCAAGAACTATAAGAGTCGGCAACTTCTATACCAACGAAAAATAAGTTTTTTATTTTGTACATTTCGACACTAATATCTCAAGTGTCTTTTTATTACAATAATTTTTAAATCCGGTGATAATCTTTTTATAAAACAACAGAAGATATGCAAATATTATAAACAAACTCAAATGTATCTTCCACTTTGACTCAAAGTGGTGGTTATTTAAGTCGGAACTATCTCAATCAAAGCTTATTATTTTTTTCTTGGTAACTCTAAAACTTTTAGACAAAATGCTGCGATTATATGTGGAACATATTCAAGCAAAATGTGTTGAAGGAAAAAGAGAATGATGCGACAGTTAAGGAAAAAAAATCAGAAAAATGATTAAATGCAGAAGGGAGGTGCTTGATATCTAGTTATCAAGTTACTTTAATGATATAAGGTGCAATGTTTTTTAATAGAAAATTATATAATGTGCGAGAAGCATTTGTGACCCTTTAATTAGTTATTTAATATAGATATGTTGTTTGACTGATGCAGGTGAAAATCCCAGCAAAATCCCACTGAGCAATGTAGTAGAGTTGGAAGATTATGATTATAAGATTGATGATCTTCTTTGAGTTTCGGGCACATTTAGGGCAATATCTTTGATTAGTGTTGTAAAATCAGTATAAAGTGGTTGATTATGCTTTAATAATTGTACGCATGATGAAATATTGGTGAATCATGATTACGTGAATGATCATCTTCATAATGCTGCGCGCCACTGCTATATAGCCCACCTTTTAGGCTTCCTGTGACCGTCAACATTCATCTAAGAAACAACATTCATGTCTATTTTTCATATCTTGATTATTCTATATCTCATGTCGAGAATGTCCAAAAAAATTGATTAGGACAGACCGTAATCTGACCTAATACCATGTTAAAAGTGGATTTTAAGTTTAACTCAACCTCACAAAATCAACTTGTAAAAAAAGGATTACACTCACTTATATATTGTGAATTGACTTTGTCTCTAGTCGATGGGAGACTTTCAACAATATATAGAGTTATATTTTTATAAAGTTAAATTAGACTTAAAGTTCACTATTAATCATAGTAATCATGAGTTACAAATTATTCCGATAAAATTTGTTGTTTGTTAAACTTATTTTCTCATACTTGACAAATCAAAGGTTAAATAAGTTTTTTGTTCAGAAATTGTTTTAAGAAATTGTTTGATATCTAAAATAAATATTTTGTTCTACATTTTATAAAAGTAATGTAAATATCCTTTCGAGAAAATGGCAGGTGGTTACCATACTACAAATGGTGTTTTTCAATTGACTATAATATAACCTTTACTAGTCATTTGTTAAGAATAATGTAGTATATGAATAAAAATAATTTACTTTACACACCATATTTGTGAAAATAAATTGATCTTAAACTTATTTTTTAATAATTAACAACAAAAAGATGAAGATACTAAATAGATATCAGTTGTGAGTATTGTTAACCCTAAGAGTTTGCATACCTAACATTTTATATGTGGTGGGTATTTTTCTATAAGTGAATATTACTGTGCAAACTTAGTGAGTTGATATGATATTTAAGGAATGTGGTGAATGGAAAGAATTAAAAAAAAAAAGTGTTACCTAAAATGCACTATATATAAAAAGAAGTGAACTGAGTTTAACGCATTTACTTTTAGAAGCTTTGAAATTGAATTGAAGTTAATGATTAAAACTTGTGACTTTGAAGAAGAATCAGAAGCATAACTTCATTGGAAAATCATGGCTTCCCTTGTTCCTTATTAGTATGCATCTCCATTAATGATGTTGAAATGAAAAGTAAGCTTTTTCTCGATTACCAAAAGAATTTTCATGTTGCTCATCACATCACACTTTCAGATACATCCCAGTTTCAGGTCAATTGAACGGTAGTGGAATGCTTCCAAATCTTCAATCTTTTAAATTATACATAAATATATCACTCAATATAATTGAGTACATACCCATAATGCTCTCAAATAACATTAATCTTCTTGCATTATAATAATTTTTAAAGAAAGTCATCATCAGTCATGAGACTTCCAACATATCCCTAGGATAAGTTCTAATCCGACTCTAATACCATGTTAGTAGTGGGTTTAAAGCCTAACTCAATCCCACAAAACCGATTTGTAAGGTGAGAATTACACGCACTTATATATTGTGAATTAGTTTTATCTCTAGTCGATGTGAGACTTCCATATTGTCAGTTTTTTATACTATCAAATGATCATATATATATATATATATATATATATATATATATATATATATATATATATATATATAAATTATTTTTAGTGGTTTTTAATCATATGAATACATTTTACCTAAGTTAATTTATTATGTTGCCACTCATTCTGTAACAGTGAGTGTGTGTACTATGCGTTCAAAAATCTTGCTAAAGAAATTAAAATAATATATCCTGCAGAAGAATTAAAATACTGTATTGCATGCATTTCCAATCAAAGGCATGCTTTATGCTTTCAGAAATTATTGAAGCCAGAATCCTTCTCCACACTAAGTATGTGAAACCATATCTTTTGGTTGCTACTCCATTTTTTTAAAATTTATTTGTTATTCTAGAATGGTACTTTTCTTATAAATATTGTTTATTTTATTTTGTTTATTAATCTTTTTGTTTAGTTTTAATCTCAATTGATGTATTAGTTTTTATTGTTCTTATATATGTTATGAATAATTTCGTTATGTGTGGATGATGAGAGATTTCATTCATAATCAAAATTTAATTATTCTTTTTTAAAATATGATATTGGAAGTTTATCACCGTAAATAATAATTTTTGGCTATAGTAGCCTTCTCTATGTCATACGTTTAATTTGATTGTTTTAAATATTCAAACTAATACTCATAAAAACTAAATATCAAAATTTGAATATTATTGAAAACTGATTTTTTTTTTCAGAAGTGGTACGTAAAAGATACTTTGAAATAATACTTAGTTTTTCCATTGGTAATAATATCGTGGAGAACCTTCCCATCACTATGACGAAGACATTTCGTCGCGCTGTCCAAACACCATAAATTTACGAGAATCTTGTATATGTAATATATTTTTTACTCTTTCAATTAGGTTATTATCACAAATATATAGAGAAAAATAAACATCTTAATAATAATTCTTCAAGTCTAATTATTGGTATGTGTCGTTTCACCAGAAAAAAAAGAGACAAGTACTTGTAGCACTCCATTTTGTTTCGGTAGAGCATTGGTTGAGGTAGTAACTTGTGTATCAAGTGTTTTTCATAGACAATGTTCGTAGTTGTGTTTTAGGTAATTGAATAATTTTTAAGAATGTTCAAAGAATTTTAATATAATAATTAATAAATTGCAAAATTTCAAGTAAAACGGACAAATGAGATTAAGGCTTATTTAGTTTTTTTGTGATCAATAGTTTAATTGATTTAGTGATAAAAAATATGAATATTTTAAAACAAAGGAGGTGCTGAAAATTTATTATTCTTTTGAGTGCCGATCATTGCATGTTGTTTGGATGGAATTTCAGATGTAACTAAAACTTTAAAAAAATATAAAAAAAAACTTTTTTTTTTAATTTAGAAGTTCTTGGCATATACAAAATCTTTTCACATTTTATTTGGTTGACTTCATCTTCATCATTATCTCCATCATCTCTGAGATACGTATATATAGAAAACTGGTTAGCCAAGAAATCTTCAAAATGGAATCATCAAGAAGTTAAAGCTCCCATTAATTTCTTCTTTTTCTTTTTTCTAAATCAGTCAAACAAAAAAATCTAAGAACATGCTTCATAGTTCTTGTTTGGCTTCCTCAATCCCGAAATCTGATGATGCTCCCAAAGCTCTGTCAAATTTACGAACCAAATTTATATTGCAACATTGACTCTATCTCCACGTTCATATCATAATGTTAATATTAAAATTTATATTATTTTCGATTCAAAATCTCAAAATCTTAAGAAAGTGAATTTATGTTTATTTTTATATAACACTCAATTATTTTATTAATATTAGACTTAAACTCACACTTGAATCTTTAACGATTAAGTATCACTTTCAGATATGATTGTTATTATGATCGGATATCATCTTCGCCATTGATGTTAGGGTTGGTAGCAAAAGTTTGGCATATGAAGTGGGAGTGAGTGCAATGTGAGCATGAAAGGGAAATTGGTAGAATTTTGAGGTGCCATATACCCTACAATGGAAAAAGGGTTACTGAAACTTCATTGTCGGTAAAAAGAACGATGAATATGTGGTTTTGTTGATTACAGATAGGAGCATATATAATCTCTCTATAAGAGCCCTTTCTCAATTCTCCTCATGCAAGCTTTCCGCTTTTTAGGGTCAAATGTTGAATATTGGTGCATCTTGATCGGATCCGTTGACTTTTTATGCCACACCATACCTTTCATGGGGCACATATGCATAATGCTTGACCTAAAAAAGAGGTCAGTGATGGAGACACATGTAACAACTCCAGTGTTGGAAATTGGACACAAAATTCAAATGTTTATTAGTAATTTGATTCGATCACAGTCAATTAGTCCAATTTCTTAAAAAAAAAATACTAAATTGAGTATTTGTTTTGTGAAAAAAAAAAGAGATTAAATATGTTTTTGTCCTTCAAATTAAGTGAAATTTAAAATTAGTCTCTCTTCAAAATTTTTGACTAATTTAGTCATTCATATCTAGAAATACGTGAATTTAGCTCTTTTAACCAAATATTGTTAAGTTTATCTGACGTTTCAAGCGTATTTCATGATAGTATTTGGATTGTTTACACCGTTTGACACATTTTCGCTTTAATGTTAACTCAAATATTATCATAAAATACGTTTAAAATGTCAAATCAACTTAACAAAATTTGATAAGAATGACTAAATCCACACATTTTTAAAAATGAATGACTAAATTGGTATAAAATTTTGAAGAGAGACTAATTCAAAAATTCACTGAAACTTAAAGGATCAAAAACATATTTAACCAAAAAAAATTAATATGAACTCTTATTTTAAATGGACATTAATATCGTTTGAAAGTATCATGTCTTAAAATTTAGATTTACAGTATATTAATATCTGAATCATATTTTGTTTAAAAAATATTATATGTCAAAATCATAGAAAATTTAAAATAAAATATAATTTAAATTTTGACAGATAACACTTTTAAATCATATTAACGTTATAAGAGATCACATTAAGGCCCTGTTCTTTTGAGGGATGTACTGTTCAAGAGGATTGGAGAGGAAGGCATGGAGAGTGATTACCTTGTTCTTTTTGGGGTGATGCAAGGGAATGACGGGGAAGGATTAGAGGGATGGCTAAAAAATTTCATCCCTCTACTATGGAAGAGATTAGAAGGTGATGGATACAAAATTACCATTTTATCCTCGTCATATTTATTTTTTACCTCTTATTCTCGTAATTTTTTGACACGTGTTCACACAGTGTTGTCTTCTTTCTTATTTCTTCACATAAATTTATCTTTTAATTTTAGTTTTAATTTATTAATAAAAATAAATAAAATTTTATTATTAACAAACATCTAAAAATCTTAAAGTTAAAAATATATAAACAATATATAATTCTATAAAATTTGAAAAAAAGAAAAAAATTTATTAAAAAATGTTACCTATATTTTTAATAGAAATTAAATAAATTATTCTAAATGATTTATATAGCATTTTATATTACTTTTAATATTAGGGATATTTTGGTAATCTCATTTTTTTATCTATTAATTTTTTTTAATATGTCACATCACTCAATTCAATCACAAACTTTCACAAATTTCACTTTCTAATCTACTCTAAAATCATCTGCTAATTTCTTAAGAAGAACAACATCAACTTCATCGTCTAATCCTTTCCATCTCTTTCTCTCCCTCTCTTTCTAATTCTTCCTCTCAAAATATCAGAGACTAAATTTTTATGACATTATTTATTATATTTTCATAAGTTGTGTGATTTGCTTCCCCTTTTGCCTGGTGTTAGGGTTGGGAATGGAGATGCATATGGAATGCCTTGAATCTGTTAAGCAGTAAGTAGTGTGTGTTTGGTAGGCATTAATGGGTACAGAATCTGTAGAGTTGACTGATTTGTTTATACTGTAACATTTGCTCTCACAAACCCTCATTGTCTCTGTCAAACTTTAGCTACTGTGTCTTCATAAACAAAAAAACTCATAGGTTTTGTTGCTATTTGAATCATGAGGATGCATTCACATTTATCAAAACAAATAAAACATATAATAGATTAAAATGAAATGGAGTCAAGTTAAAATTTTCGTTTGATTATTTACATTATTTCATCTCATCTCAGAAAGGTGAAAGAAATTCTCTGAAGTTAATGAACATTAATAATTAATCAATAATTAAAAAAAGAAAATTTACACTGCAAAAGATAATAATCAGCTTTTTTTTCACCACATAATAAAAAAAAATTAATTCAAATAATGTCTACTTTTATCGACTTAAATAGTAAAACATAACTCTATTATATTTTCTTTTTCTTTTTCATGTTCTCCTCAATGTATAATTCATGATGATGAGTTTTATTTTTAGAGTGATAAACAAGTACTATTAAGAATGCAAAGAGACGGGGCAAGATATTTTAAGATTTACAATACTCTGCAACTTGCATATCTATTTTTTTTTTTCTTTCCATGGTTGGAAAAGAAAAATAACAAAACTGTGCATTGAATAATAACGCATCACTTACGCTTATGATATCGGATTTTAAGCGATTTGTTTTTGAATTAACCTGGGTTATGGTCATGGTTGATCCTGATACTGTTGGAGGGTACAAGTATGGTAATGGAAATAACACTATAACACCATTCTTTCGTGCTTATTACTTTGCACTTTCTAAAACCAAATTCGAATCTTACACTCTCTCAATCATTCTACACTTTCTGGAAAATTAAATCCAACACGTTTTCAGTAAATAGCTTCTACGTTTACATTACTAACTGAAAAATAAAAATTACCAATAAGATAACATGTCATAATTATCGTATTTGAGATATTGTCCGTATTGAAATCTGAATTTCGTTACAGTTTGTTCTTAAGATATCTTTAAAGATAAAAGGAAGAAGACGTATTCAAACTATTTTTTGAGTTCTACTTTTAAACGATGTAAAATTATTGGATGTACCGGAACAATACAGTTATAAAGCAATCAGAAATCATCGATGTCCAATCCAACAAAAAACCTCTGAAGCTTGTGATGTTTATGTTAATGAAGCAAAGGAGGCAAGTTGTGTAGACATTTATAGTTGGAGCACTGAGATTGGAGAAATGACAGATGAGAAAAAATGGCGATGGGATGAGTAGCATTTGATAATATTATGAGTGAATTGACAAGGCACTTACTTTGTGACCACCCCACCTCAATACATATAAATACATATCCTTCTTTGGATAAATCGCAGAAAATTTGTATTACGTTATATGTGATATCTGATAAGACAAACAAGAAAATTTGTGATCACACTTGTCAACAGTTATTGCCACCATTTTCCCTTAAAGTGGCCAAAGTGGATCAGCACTTCACTGTTCAAGATGAGAGCAAGACTTCACACAGATTCTTCACCTTCTGCAAGATGGAGCCAATTGAATTTTCAAAGATCGTATTTCTCTCTCTCGGAAGTTTCTAATCGAATAAAATAAATAAATTACTAGAATTATATATAAATCTTATCTCGCAAGATAATTTTGTAGAGTTAGTAAAAGTTTAACATCGACTAGAATTAAATAAAATTTTGTAGAGTTAAGTTAAATTTAAAATTTAGATTTAAAATTTACAGTTAAATATGCTTGTAGAGTCTAAATTTGAATACAAAATTTAGAATTTGTTTTTGTCACAAAATTTATTACATTTTGATCCCAAATTTTAAAAATAAATAGATATAATCCTTTTAATTTAACTGTATTAAACAAATTTTATGTGTTAAACAGTGTTATGTGCCTACATTCGAATTTAAACATGTTAAACCATGTAAACACTTAAAACAATAATTCGAAACTTGGTTTGAGATGTTAAAAAAGTATAAATTATTTGGACCAGGAGGACTCTATCTACTTATTTTTAAAGTTTGGAAACAAACTAAATCAAAATTTGAAAAAAATAATCAATTTCGTATCAAAATTTAAAGAATAAAAATATCTTTATCTTTACAATTTATTTCTTAACTTAATAATAATAATTAAGGATGACAAAATTATTTGTATTCTCAGATAAAATTTACAACAGATAATTAATATCAGTAAATATTTACTATCTACAAATATTTTAATACGTATAAACAGGTGAAAATATATATCTGTACCCGTAGAAATCAATTTCTTTAATCAGCTTACAAGTAAAACTTAACTTAATTATATTTTATTATTTTATTAAGTTAAATTTAAATAAAATTAAAATTAAAAAATAATTTTTATTTTATTAAATTTAATTTAATGAAAATTAAAAAAGTTATATTTAATTTAATTTAAATCTTTGTATAATTTTATTTAAATTTAATTTTAAAAATTTATAAAATATTTTTTAAAATATTCGTGAGTATCATAATATATGAATATGAGTAAATTTAAAATGTACAGTAAACATTCCGATATGATATCATCTGTTTGAAGAGGTACCAAAGATGATAAAGAATTGAATTTGTTTGAACACAGTACCAAAGATCGTACTTCTCACTCTCTCTTCCTCCAACAACTGTGTTGTCAATCAACTCACACCATTCTCCATAACATATTCCTAAGGATAAGAACTTTTGTTTTGCACCAACTAACTCATTTTCAGTATTTCTTTTTCCAAACTTTCGTTTTTTTTAACAACCGTTGATGCCAATTTTTATACTTTTCCGTTTAAAGTTTACACAAAATGTCGTGAACTATAGCAGACAAGTCTTATCGTCACCTCAATTTGTTTTCACATCATCTTTATTCAATGTGATTTTCAAATTCACTTTTTTCTCAAACTATAATCAAATATCATCTCTCCAAATGTATAACAACCTTAAATTACAGTCAAAACATTAATAAATGACTTTTAATTCTAAAAATAACTTTAATTCTTTTTTTTTTTTCATTTCAGACTTGCTATTATTACCCAAAGGATTTTAGGTTTTTATTCATTTGGATAATCTCACCAACTAATATAACTTAATTCAATCCAAATAGATTGGATTGAATTTTTTTTATTATTATGTCAAATTTGATCCAACCCATAATCTAATATAAGTTCAGTATATGAAAAATCTTCATTACATAATTTAGTCCGATCAAAATTATTAAATAATTCAACTTCATTTTTATATTAACTAAGTGTATACTTTTAAAATATTAAATTTGTCTATTCTTGTAATATAGTTTATTTTAAAAGAATGTATTCTAAAAGGTCTTTAAAAATATTTTTAAATTACAAATTTTAACAAAAACAAAAGTAACTCAGTTAATCAAATTCAATTTTGGTTAAAGGTAAGTTGAGTTATATTATAAAAAATAGATGACAAAAATAACTCAACCCAGAGTCATGGATTGTTGGTCCAAATCCAATCCTACATTTACGTACCTTAAAAGAAATAATTTAGTTCCCATGAATAATAAAAAGAAAAGGAGAAAAAAATTAGCTCATTTAGCTTTTATTTACATAGAAAAATATTAAATAGTTTCATATTTTATTTTCATATATTTATTTACATTTTTTAGCTTATCTATCTTTCAAGAAATATATAAATTTTATACAAATTTGATGTGATTTCTCATATTTTACTTTAATAATATAATATTAGATTAGATCACTATAAATCACATTTAGTTATAGTTTATCTTGGTCTCACGGTGATTTATGATGATCTAATATAAACCATAAATAAATGATTTATGGTGATCTAATATAATATTACATTATTAAAGTAAAATTTTAATAGTTATTATTAGTTAAATTTAATAAACTATTGGGAGGCATGGGAATAGCGGTACTGTACCAAAAAAAGTTATAACCACCTTAATATGGTTCATTGTAAAAGCCCAAAAGAGTTGAATGGCGCTACTGCACCCCCATAATTTGAAACTGCACTCCCTTGAGTGTTGAAATGACTAATTTATCCTTATTTTTTTTACTTTTTTTTTTGTTTTTTTCTTCTTCCTATACTAGTCGTGCGTCCTTCTGCAAGTTCGTGAATATAGTTCCATTCCTTACGTATTTTAGATTTTATATTGTACCTGTTTTAGATTTTAGATTGTAAAATTTAGAATACAAAATATATATCCCAAATATACAATTTAAAATACAATATATAATATAAAATTAAATTTCAAATCATACGCTCTAAGATATAAAAATATTATGTAATTCAGAACTGAAACTGAAAGCCCTGAATGATAGGATAAATTTGGAAATTTGAAAGTTATGAAATGGAGGTTGAAATTGCGAGGGTACACTAAGAAAGGCCCCTTTCATCTCCTTCAATTAATTGAGCATGGGACTACATGGGCCCATTACCTACCCGACAGAGACTGACCGGATTGATTCTTTGGGCTCATCCTTACTTCGTACCATCGTAAAAACTATGAAATCATAAGAAGAAAAAAAGAAACCGTACCTCATAGTTTTGACACTGATTAATTCATAAAGACATTAATGATTTATGATAGTGGAAACAGAAAAAATAAAAAAATGGGAATTTGATTTATATGATAAAATTTAATAAATAACTCAGAGACTTATTAAGGCTTTCTATGACTGTGTGCGGTTGTACCCATGTCAATAACTCGTGCATATTTAAGCCCAATAATCAAACAAGTCATGGCTTTATTACCCATCACCCTGATTTTTATTTTCCGAATTTGGGCTTTGAACTCTGAAGATGCTGTAAATTAAAACAAAAATTAATGTTTGTTACGTATTATTACTTAATTCCATTCTCTCTCATTTTCAGGTTTCTCTACTGCTACGATATTTTTCTTTTTTAATGTTTAAAATATGTTGAAAAAGCATTGAACATTGTAAATTCTTGAAGAATAGAATAATTGAATCTAATTATGACAGAATTACTGTCTTTTCAGTTCTGAAATATAAGGTATTTTAAACTTCTTTCTGTAAATGCACCTTTTTCATAATCTACTTAACAGTTGTCATTCATGTTTGAGTTTGTACTGCATCGCATTCACAACCGAAAAAAAAGGGTTAAAAATAACCCAATTACAAAAAAAAAAAAAAGATTATTAAAAGAAGAAAAAAAAACAACAAAAGGGTTCTGATCTCTTGTATCAAAGACATACATAAAGCCGATGGAATCAAAACTGAGCCGAGAGACGAGTCGCTCAAGCCG
>Ga0209589_1002232_pt1 | contig 33350 bp, 13 predicted proteins | sample CowpeawhiteBW_FD_187525 | JGI IMG/M metagenome (GOLD analysis project Ga0209589, IMG submission 187525) | Root nodule microbial communities of legume samples collected from California USA - Cow pea white BW (SPAdes) (version 2) | ecosystem: Host-associated > Plants > Roots > Nodule | place: USA...
AAAATGAAGATAAAAAAAAAAAAAAAAAAGAAATCAGAGAGAATGAGAACATTATTCTCTCATGTGACTTCTATTTCTTGTAATAATTTGTTAGATGAAAATTGTACTCGAAATAGAAATAAATAGATTTTTCCCCTTCCAAATAAATTCCTCTTCCGCTAACCTGCACAAGAATTTTAATTATAACCTGAATTTGGAGTATGGATATGCCATTAAATTAAACATAGACAGCAATCCTAATACTTAATGATGAAAGAGTATCTTAGAGACAAAGATAATATAATTTGATAATGAAGAGACCATCTTCCTTATGCAAAAACTCATAACATTTAAAATTTTAAACCATGAATTTATGATCTTTTATTATATATATTGTCTAACTTTCTTATTCATTTTTAAACTTACACTTAGATTCTGAACGAGAGATGATCATATACCATCACCAATTATTCCTTATCTTTCACAAAACTGCAAAAAGATAGCAACTGTTTCTTTAAAATAAGTTGAACCAAATACTAAATATCAGTGTGTAGACTTTAACAATATTTCTTTTCCTATTATCAAAATCATATTTTAACAAGTTTTCTGGCAGTCTTGTGGACTTTGTATACAAAATTGTATCTAAGTTTTTTTTTCTTTTTTATCTCTCACTCCTTAGCTATTATGGCAAATTTACAACTAACCCTGATGAGAAATTTCATAACCTACCTTGCCTCCAACACTGATAGAACATCAATCAAGGTATTCCAAGTTAAAAGCTGAACAATCCTACCACTATTATTACAATACACAAGATAGAGAACAAAACTGGGAGTTACAGCATAAGCTTATTTTGACTCTGCTACAATCAGTACACGTTTTCAGACATGGATAATCTAAGCTAATTAAGTTAACCATGAAATCATGAAACTCAAAATCCACCTATAACTGCAGAAATCCCTTCAGAGACATGTCGGAGTTTTCTCCTTCAGCTCTATAATGATTTCGTGGAAAAAGAAGAAATGAATGATCATTGTGATATTGGAAAATGGAACTTTTCCTGCTTCTTTATGTGCAAAAGCTTATTCTTTCCTCAGAGTATCATATCAAAACTCATGGGATGGAAGGAAAACTGGTCCTTCAAAATTTCAAAAGCCTCTCTCCCAAGATCCATCATCTTTTATGAAATCATGTGTTGTTCTTGAGCAGATGTGAAACTCCTCTAATTTTATCTGCAAAATTCACGGTGAGAAAACATGTACACATCACCTTTTCCATGTTTTTGTTTTGAATGTGACATTCCAGAGTTATAAGTCCGATTTTACATCATCATCTATCATGTTGTCACCTTCTGTTGTGGATGTCGCTTCCCCAGATTGTGTAGCGAATTGGAGAGGCCCTTGAGGAGAACAAGAACTTGTACCCTTCAATGCTTCTTTGTGCATCCACAAGCCTCCAAGATCTGCACCAGAGTTGCTAGAATTTGCAGCTGTAGCAGCTGGAGCTCTCCTTGTATGAAGTCTATATTTCTGCAATAACAAACAACAATGTGTTACGAGTTATAAGTTGAAAGAAAGGTCAAGGTTGTTGTTGGTTCAACTCCTCCATTAACATTCAGGAACTATAAGATTGGTTGGAGGCTTTGGAAGGGAGGGCGTGAGAGATTCTAGGTTCAGTTCTCCGTCAACAAAATATTAACGACTAACATTTGATGATAAAAAAACAAAAGAACAAAATGGAACAACATGAACGCACTTGTAAATGACTCTTTACTTCATCGTTGGTCAGGCCATCAACCCTCATGAGTTCCCTAATTTGCTTTGGAGTAGCTGCTTCAATGAAATAACAAAAAGATTAGACAATTATGAACTAAGATGTCACATGATTATGATCCAAATCCAACTCTGTTTGTAAAAAAAACTTTCACTGTGACCATATAACATATATATGCAATGCAATATGTACAGTTTCCTATGTCTCTTGGCTGATCCAAACTGAAAAAATAAAATATTTATTTTCATATCCACACAATTCAAGCATCAAATACCTAATTCATCCATTTAATAACCCACCCACAGTTTCCATGAATCAAAATGCTAACTCCTATTCTAAGAAGCAAAAATAGTTGTATTGTACTAGTTAGGTGCCTGAATAAGATTGATGTTATGTTAGTTTTAATCTCCTACCTTGAGAGCCTCCAAGCTCTTCTAATGCCTTAACAAAGCGGTGATGCAACTCCGGCGACCAGCACCTCCTTTGTTTCCTGCCACTTTGCGGCAGAAGCAGGGGCGAAGTGGCGGAGGAAACCACCCTGCAAGAGCTGATTCTGGAACCACGTCCCTCCCTTGTGTTTTTCACTGCAGTTGCAGGTGTCCTAAGAGACAGTCCATCCACAACACCTTCTTCCTCTGTTGAAAGATAAGTGGACAAAGGCATGGCAAATCCCCTCTCTACATTTCTATTTCTACCATGTTGGAAATAGTCCTTTTCCATGGATTGTCTTTCTTCTTCCTTACTCTGCCATGGCCAAATAACACAAAACAAACAAAATTAAAATCATTAACTTTACAGCACCCACCCCAAACATAACAATCTCTCTGTAACACTACCTTCTTTTGTTTCTGCTCCGATCTATATGCATTGTTCCTATTACAATGAGCTTCATCTTCTGTGTTCCAAAGCTGGAAAGAACTCACCCAATCATTCTTGTCCCTGTATTTCTCTTCCTTCTCACTATCCTCTTTCTCCTCGTACTCTCTCTTCAGAGTCTTCAGAGGAATGAACTCCTCCAAAACAGGCTCAGACTTGAAAGTTCTGATTTTCGCTAACTCTTCGTTCAAAGCTGAAATTGCTGTTACCATAAAAGCAAGAACAGTGCTGATATTAATGTATTGAAGAGAAAATAAACACAACCCATCTGTCAAAATCCATCAAAACATAATCTTTATCAGCGTAAAAGAAAAGTTTCAGCGAGTTAGTCATGTCCCGAATACTCATCATCATCGTCACAGGTACAAGAGTTCATTAAAAAAAAACACTTCAAATTTCTCACTAACAGAGCCCGCCATCGAAAACAGAACTGAAAATCACGTTCATGTGATATATAAGTGTTATCTTTACGAACTAATCCAAACCAACATTGGTTTGACGTCCAAAAAGTGGTTTATAATTGAATAAAAAACGAACCATCGTTTAAGAGGAACATGCAGAGAGGAAGTTCGCGTTTGAAGGCTTGAATCTTGACCAATTCAAGTTCCAATCTGGTGAGAAATTCCTGGAGGAGGGACATCCTGTTGCAGGGATTTGGGGTGGAGGAAAGATGGCAGAGAAACTCATTGACGATTTTAGGAACAAAAGAGGGTCTGAAATCTAAGCTTGGTTCTTCTCGAGGAACGGGACTCATGATGATGATGGTGTCACAGTGCAACTTCTTATGATAAAAAAAGGGTGTCTTTTTGTTCTTTCTCTTTTGTTTGGTGAGTTGCAGTGGCTACGAGATTATTCTTCTGATTTTGTCTTTTGTTTTTTGGAGTCAAAAAAGTGGGAAAGGAATGAAAGAAGAAGAGAAGTGAAATAGTGAAGAGAAGAAGAATTAAAGAAAGGGAATTTATAGTTGCAGAATTGGAGGGTTTGGACTTTGGAATTGGAATATGGAAGAGACTTTGATTGTGATTTGCTAATCAGGTAAGTGTGAAAGAGCAATTTCAAATCAAATAATAATACATCGGAAAAAAAGAAAAGAAAAGAAAATTTGGTTATATAATAAATAATAAATGTTTTATTGTATAAGATTATGATGTCACGATGGAGTATCTTAGTGATTTGGAAAGTTAAAATTAGTAACAGTAGTATTTACAATAGTGAAATAAGAATTATATATATAGTTTATTTCCTTAAATCTAGTTTTATTAATTATTATTAGTGAATAATTCCTAATTTTTCAAATTTTAATTTCGAAAGTATTGTTCCTATAAAAATTGGATTCAATTTGACTTTTTTTTTAAGTAACAGTTCGAGTTTAAATATCGTTAACAAAAAAAAAATAGCGCGGAAAAATATACTGAAAATAACGAACTAAAATATTTTTAAAATATTAATTGTTGAAAAAATCAACGAATATTCAGTCATATAAAATACATAATTAAAAGAATAACAGTAACTAATCCCGTAGTATAATAAACATTGCCTTAAGTTAATCTTAAATGTTTAATGTGAACTTAATTGGGATATGAATTTATGAAACTTTAAGAGTGATATTACACTATAAAATGATAAGTCATATAATCACACTATCAAATATTATGAGTTCTGAGAATTTGTAGAGATTGTGAAAAATATAAGAAAGATACCATGATAGATATAAGAGATATGTTATAAGACAAACTTCTTTTTTTATTCATATATATATATATATATATATATATATATATAAAAAAATACAAAAAAATATTTTGAAAATAAAGTCACAAATTATTGATCTGAAAATTTTCTCTTCCAAATACAGATTTAAGTGAGATGCGAACTTAAATAAATGCAAACTTAAGCGAATGTTTACTATTTATAATCATACCAATTTAAATAATTATATAAATAATAATCATTGGTACATAAGTGTAAAGTTATATATTAAGTATTCATAGTCACAATCCTTCAACATTATAAGTTGATTTTTTCAAAAATAAAACATTTAACATCAATGAGGCACCACTGATACTAAACATATACATATATATACATGCGTCCATTCATATTCACCAACTCAATACTACCTGCATGACAATCTACTCACGTATATCGATATAGATATATGATCATCATAGGTGAAAACCACATCCATAAAACACTCAAGGTAAGCTAGTGAACTTATAATTTTACTGGAACAAATAAAGCAAATAAAAGTTCTTCACATAGTATTAACCCAAATCATACTCAAATAATGTCACATACGGATTCTATGCAGTAAATCATTCATAATTAACCTTTTGTAATTATTTTACAAAATTTATGTAAACTCAAATGTATTATAGTTTGTAGTGGCTAGTTAGGATAAATGAGATAACAACTCATTTAAATTCTCAAGGCTTACACCTCCAACTATAATAAATGTATTATATTTTACAGTGGTTAATGAGGATAAATGGGCTAACAACTCATTTAAATTCCCAAGGTTTACAACTCCAACTATAATAAATGTATTATATTTTATAGTGGCTAGTCAGGATAAATGAGTCTCAAAATGGCCAACAAAAATAACCAAAGAACATCTCATCTTTAGTAATATCCGCTATTCAAGATAGAAATTAGAAATTACGTAGATTTAAATAAAAACAAAATTATTTGAGTGAAAAAAACTGGATATAAATATAAAATAAATAGTAGGTGTAAGGCCCACTTAAATTATGCCCTAAAGTTTAAGGGCCTACCTTGGTCTGTTGGACCTAAGGCTGGCCCATAGAGTGCCTAAAACCCCTAAACCAGCCCTAACCCTCTCATTTTTGCCCACTTTCAAAAAATAACTTCCCTCCTCCCTTCTAACGCTACAGCAACGAGCTTTGTTAGGGTTTGACCCCATCCTTTGTCAAGCTAGCTTAACCTTTTTCTGCTCCATGTAAGTTATTTTCCAACTCATATTCTTTCTTTTCCAACTCGATTTTCGTGGTTCCAACCAGGGCTTACCGTAGTAACCTATCTTTGCTTTGGTGTTACTGTTTCCAGCTCACAAAACTGTTCTTGGAGCTGTGTGCCTTCTATTTATGCCTACACCCCCTTCGCAGTAGCTTCTGTTAAGGTAAGGGAAGCTAGGGTTTACGTGCTTTTTACTATGTCTTGTTTGTTTCAGCTTTATTTCGTATCCATATGAGTTGAGTGCTGCTTTGGTTGTATGAAATGCTTGGAAAATGTGGTTTGGTATGAAAAGTATGTTGATGCGTGCTTGAACAGTGGCGAGATCTGATATTTTCGTCCAAACGAGCTTGTTTTGCCTAGGCGAGAATAGCAGAACCTCACCCTGGTTCTTGCTCGAACTCTCGCTCAGGCAGAGAGCTTTCGTTTTGAGCGAGGTACTATCTCGATCAGTCGAGAGAGGCTCGCCTAAGCAAGAACTAGTGGGAGCCTGGTGCGTTTCGCTGTAGTTGTAGCTCAAGTGAGGAACCTCACCTTTGGGCGACGGGTTGTCTCGCTCAGGCGAGGAGTGCTCGCCCTAGCGAGAACTCGCGAAATCTTGCAGAGCTCTCTGTTGGTAGTCTCACCTAAGCGAGGGTGTGTAGCTTGAGCGAAAGACCCATTTCGCCTGAGCGAGACTGGTACAGGTATTTGCTCTATGACTGTTCTTTCCTCTATTTTTGGTTGATGGTCATATGTATGATTGAGTTACTCTGTTAAAGCATGAATTGGGTGAATATGCATGTGTTAAATGATTTATGGGCTGGAATTGAAGAGTTTGGTATGACTATGCGTATGAAATCTGATTGGATGTTGGTTGTATATTGGCATGAGATTGGTATGCATGATAAATCTATGCTTGGTTGGTGAGACATGATTATGGTATAATTTAGGACGTAATTCCATGAATCTCTTGGTGAGATTCATGGTGGTGCCTCATGGTTTAGGACGTAATTCCATGAATCTCTTGGTGAGATCTCATGGTGATGCCTTATGGTTTAAGACGTAATTCCACGAAGGTTCGTAGTGGTGCCTCATTATATAATTAGTAAGGATTCAAGTAAGGATTGCATGCTAAAACTCTAAAGACTCAGTTAGTCTCATGTAGAGTATACTGACTCAAGTGGTGAGAGTAGCAAGAGGCCCTAGTCTTTGGCAGGATAATGGCCTTAGATGTTTGAAGGCTAACCTTGTGCGTGGTAGGGTGAAACCCATTGGCAATGGCTCTGTAGAGCAGTAGAGGCCACCATAAGTGCAAACATCTAGTGAATCTGACTGATTATATGTATCCAGATAATGGAGTCTTAGAGTCTTGTATTGTCTGCTATCACATGTTTGGTTGATTTATGTATCTTTGACTTGTAAACTGTATGCTAAATTGTATGATAAAACTCTTTTCACTCTAGCTTACCCTTTCTGTTTGTTTGTGTGTCTTGTGTGTGGCTTTCTCCTTTTGTGATGATCACCAATTTATTGATGTGAGCAGATGTGGGAACTCCTCGTGGTCCTCAAGGTGATGGAAACTCCGCTACGTAGCTTATCTTGGGTTGGATCCCCTTGCTCCAAGTTTTCTTTTAAGGCACTGTGGCCTATGTACTATCTTGCTTCTTAAGCGTGTATTTGGAATACTGTTAAACTTTTATCTCGTTTTGTTAATGACATCGTGGTGTGTCTTAGTTTTCTTCTAAGTATTATGGACAACCGTAGGGAGTGATATTTCTACTCCATGACAATGTCTTTTCATCATTTTGTATGATGTTTCATTTTAATAAATTTCTTTATTAAATAGGACGTTATAGTAGAAGCAGTGTGTAAATAGAGATAAATAAAAATAAATAAATAAGATTCGTGGATAACTAAATTTAAATATAAATAAAATAAGAGGACCATTACAATAAATATAAATTAAATAATAAATGAGCATAACTAAAAAGAAATATAGATTTAAAAGCACCTCACTTTAAAATAAATATAAAAATAATTTAAATATATAAATAAATAAAAAATTATAAATATATGATAAATAATAAAAAGATAAAATGATGAAATACTTCCCTTACCTCAACCATTAAGAGAAGACATAAAACTTGCAACATTATCTATATATATATATATATATATATATATATATATATATATATAATAATTTAACTTCAATTTTACGTATTTTCTTAGTGTTTTATTTTAATATTTACTTATACAATAGATTAGCGTCTTATTTTATGGTATTTAAATGGTATTTAAAGTCTTACCTCCTTCATACAAGTATATTCATCTTATTTTATTTAACGACAATGTAATTTTATATATATATATATATATATATATATATATATATATATATATATATATATAAAACTTATATATGTATATTTATAATACATGCATATTTTATAAATCATTATTATATTGTTATTAGTTAATTAGTTTTAACTTTTTTATTTATAATTTTATATTTATGTATTCATAATGTATTATAATAGATACGTTATATTATATTTTAAATATTTATATTATTCTGTTAACGTATTTACATTATTCTATTTTCTATTTAAATATTTGCTATCATTATTACACTAATACTTATTATTTATTATTATTACTATCATTTTTATCATTTATAATTTATTTTTTTATTTCTTATGACCACTATTATTTCTAATAATAATAATAATTTTATATATTATACAATAAAATATTTATAAAGAATGTGACTGTCGTATACTGTATATTAAAAGTATTGTATTGTAAAAATTTTGGATGTTACAAAAACAAATTATATTTTTTACTTAAGTTATATTAATTATCCTTGGCGTTTTGTAAAATTATGCAACTATTTTCTTTTCTTTTTTTTTTATTTCCGTTTTTATATTCCTTAGTTAAAAAATATTCAGCCTGACAATCTTTTACACATTTTGTTCCATCTTATGTAATTAACACCTTTAAGCATTTAATAGATGATATTGTGTAATTTAGTGAAATATTAATATTAATGTAATTTTTTGTTTTATAAAAAATTTGCCTCGGGTTAGCTGTGGCTCAAATGAAGTATTTCACTCTTAAATTTGATTAAATGATTAATAAAAATACTCAAGGCTCTTCATCATAATATGCTATAATATGTTATGCACTTTTTAAATTTACATTAATCAAAATTAGTAAAAGTATATGTAAAAAGATAACAAAAACTAATACATTTTTATTATTATTATAATTATAAAATTAAATATAAATAATTCTTGTAACTTTATTATAAATATTTTTTATTTATTTTATAGGTAGTTTCATAACTAAAAAGAATTAGTTCAGTTCAAAAAAAATGTCAAATTAAAAAAAAAAAACACTTAAATTTACAAAAATGGTAAAATTAAGAAAATAAATTTTTTAATTTTAAGAAAATTATTTTTATAGATAAATTTGGAAAACAAATGTGAACACAAAATGGGAATTACATGTATATACAGGTATAAATATATCTACTTTTGTTATCTATTATTACATATAGATAATAATATAGAAAGTTTAAGAGAATAATTTTGATATATTTTTATTTATGGAGCATTATAATATAATATATACAATAATCCTTATAATTCATAATCTCATAACATAATTATATATGCATAAATTCTTGATTTTAAATAATTATAATATTTAAATGTCTAGTTAATCAAATACAATATTTGTTTATCATAACACTTCCACTCAAGTTGGTACATGGATATCACATTTCTAACTTGAATAAAGATTCATTAAATGTCTTTTTTTCACTTTTTCAATATTCTCTTTTATGAAATGTCTATCAATTTGAACATGTTTTGTTCTATCATGTTCATGATTATATGCAATTGTTATAGTCGATGTATTGTCACATTACAAATTCATAGGTTCCTTTGATTTAAAACCCAAATTTGATAGATCATTTCATGCCTCTAAACTCTACTTTAGCACTTGATCTTGCTAGTACTGATTGTGTTTTACTTCTCCAAGTTACAATGTTCCTCCAACAAATGTAAAGTATATAAAGGTAGAGCTTCTATCATTTTTTGAACATGCCCAGTTATCATCTATATACCCTTCTATCTTTAGTTTTCCCATTAGTCTTTGATATTTTCGTCTATCTATGCTAGCCGAATTTGAGCATTAAGAAAGCATATGATTTTGCTCAATTTGAGTGTCAACTGGTTTACACTCAAGCAACCCAATTTCAGATAGTAAATCAAGAATATACTTTCTTTGGCATATGAAAATACCATGTTTTGATCTAGCAACTTCAATATCCAAAAAATATTTGAAGTTTCCAAGTTGTTTCATCTCAAATTCAGATGTAAGATATTTTTGCAAAAATAGAAATCTCATCATGCTCATCTATCATATCATCTACATAAATAATTAAAGTTGTAATTTTACCTTTTCTTTTCTTAAAAAATAAGGTATGATCAGAGTTGCTCTATAGCCAACAACATTCATAAATTTAGTGAACTTTCCCAACCATGCTCTTGGTTTACCCCCTGAATTTGGAGAAGTCTACATAACATTTGGAAAAAAAAAACTTAGGTCAAGTTTGGACTATCACCCCCACATAAATGGGAAAACTAAGAAAATCATCAAATCATTAAAAGATTTGTTGAGAACTTGTCCATTAGAGCAAAGCAATAGTTAAGATGACTTCACACCTTTATTAGAGCCTACTTATAAAAATAACTATAATTCTAGTTTTGGGATGACAAATTATGAAATTTTGTATGAGAGGAAATGAAAGACACCTTTGTGTTTATGTGAACCCAATGAAGAAGGCAAGAGAAAATAAAGCATGAAATAGGTTAAGTTGACCCAAAGAGAGAATAAGATCATAGTAGATTAGGCAAGAATTATAATGTTATAATGATAAGAGGATAAAAGGCTTATGATTTCAAAAAGGATATCCTGTTTTCTTGGAGTTTCTACATTAAATGTGATTATAGAACCTTAAAGTTCAAATTATTTACACCTAATTTTGTTCCCTTATCAAATCTAGAGTTGGTAAAATAGTCTATGAGATTACTTTATCTTCGAGTTGATCAAATTTTCATAATGTCTGTGTCATAATTTTTCTGATCGGAATCTTATATGATTTAACTATAGTTCCTCCATTGTTAAGAGTCTCCTATATATTTATAATGAATGTCACTTTGATAAATTCTAAATAATTTTATGAATAAATTAAAGTTGCCATTTCTTTCAAGATTTACAAACGACTATAAAATAAGTGCCAAATCTAGAGCTATTTTTTTTGTTGCTATTAAAAAGTATAGAAAACGAGGAAGGAGTCAAATAATGATAAATTATGTTATTATAATATTCAAAGTCTAAGCCACCTTAATAAGTCACGAATCAACTGCCTCATATAGCAAAGAAGCCATCAAAGGTGAAATGTTTAGGTTTGCTGAGATTTCAAGACTAATTCTAGTATAGTATATTTTGGTCCTCTTTTCTCTACAATTCTTTAATTGTTACATTAAAGGTTACATATATAGTTATTAATATATTGTTGTCTTTGCTTTTATTTTAATTTTCTCATTGGAATTATAGATGTGTGTATTTAATCAATTTTAGTAATGCATTTAAATCACCTTCCCCAATTAATAAATTCAGCTTTGGTTAGTAATGAAATACAAATGTTATTTGCATTTATTAGGAAGTAAAGTATATATTTGTTTTGTTAGATTTATTTTGTTATTTTTTCACCTCCATTATTTTTGCATTGCAAATTCCCTTGATGTTCATGGAAATCCGTTGCCCATTCTCCCTTGGATTTTTTTTTTTTGTTTTTTCTGCCGCAGCGCTGTTTATCTTTTTTATTACACAAATACCATATTATGCATGATAATTACACCAATAGCACAGTTAGAACTTGTTTCTCGACAGGCAAATTTTTGTTTTTTTCTTAAATATAATTTTTTTATAAAAAGAAAAAGTAGAATTTAAAAGAAAAATTATATGTATATAAGATAAAACAATATTGATATATATGGTTGGATTTTGTAAAATTAAATTGTTGAAATGTATGTTTTTTTTTTTAATTAATAAACAAGAGGAGAATGAAAAAAATAATTATTTAACAAATAGAAAATGTAAAAGTGTAATGTAATTTACTAATATTTTATAAATTGTTGTAATTTTGAGATAATAGAACTAAAAAGTATATAAGTATATGGTTAAATAATTCAATTTTATTATTATTTTGTTGTTTAGAGTTTAAAAAGTAGGGAATTGATAATTAGAGCATTGTAGTTAAAATTAGAAAAATAAATTGAACCTATAGATTATTAAAAGTATAGTTTAATAATAAATAAATAAATAATTCAGTGAAAAATTGTTGTTTAATAAAAATATTATTAATTTGAATTGATTTAAGAGAATTGATTTGAATTAAAGTTGACAAATGTATATTTTATAGTGGTTGGGTAAAAAAAATAAAGTATTGGTTAATTTATAATTTAGTAAATTTTTTATTTAAAATATTGGAGTTAATAATAATGTAGTTAAACAAAGTAAATGTATATTTTAAAAAAGTTAAATTATTTATTGAGGAAGTAGAAGATTTGAAGATAGCTGAAATTTTTGCAAAGTGAGAGCAACGAAGAAGTTTGAATAGTGTGTGTTGAAAATCGGTGGTAAACTTCCCCTTTTGTAGAGAAGAGTTAGGTGATCATGTGACTAGCATATTAGCTTAGATGATCGTGAAAATGGTATTAGGATCGTTGCACAACGAAATATTTATGTCGGACAATTAAATAAAGAGAATATGGAAAAATAAAATTATACAAGTTATTTATATTGGTTTAGATTAAAAAATCCTATGTCAAGTTGTTGATCACTCTTTAAGGAGGGATTAACAAAACACTAAAATAAACTAAATTTTACAACCATAGTAAGAACAATTTAGGATAGAAAGCACCTCTCTTGAAGTCACAAGAGATGAAAGACACCTCTCATAAATCCATAAGGGATGAACATCTCCTTTAAGTCCCACAAATGATGAAGACACCTCTCTTACCTCTCTATAATCACAAAGGATGAAGATACCTCTCTTGAATCACACAACAGATGAATTTAGGGAAATTTACACACTCTACCCACACTAGGTTTTTTCAAAGCTTATGACAAAGTTAATTTTCGCAATATAACTTCTATGCTTGAAAACATTTAAGAATTTTTGGGTGTGGTGTATATGTTCAGATTTCCCTACCAAAAGGGATTATGATGGATCCTAAAAAACGATTGAGAATATATGTTGGATGTGATTTTCCATGAATAATAAAATATCTTGAATTATCAACATGAGACTTATTTACAATTTTTTGTTGATTGTCATTTTGATGAATACATTTTTCCAACATTAAGGAGAGAGAAAATAATTGAAAAAAATATATTAATTATCACTATCTCATTTTGATCCTTATATAAAAGAATGTGAATTGGAAGTTCAAAGGATAATTCATTTACAAAATTAGTCAATCAATTACAAGGTGTTTTTACTTACAAAAAAGGGTAACTAAATCATATATACCAACTGCTAATGCTCTAAATGGAATTGATATTAATTTATAACACGTTTGAAGCGTGGTAGGCATGTTGGATGCAAAGACATACTTGAAGTGTGGTAGGCCTATTAGTTCCAAAGATAAAAACTCTCGGATGAGAAAATGAGCTAAAATTCAAGATGACCTAATTGAAAAGATGGAAATCCCAAAACATTTAATTTGACATAATTAATGATTCAGCTCCAGAAGAACCTCATGTACATGAAATTGTTGAAAATGATGAGATCTAAATAAATTATGTCATGAATAAGATAATATGGAACAAAAAATGAAGTCAACATTGACAAGACTTTTGCATATAATATAGCGATGAATGTTATGAGTGACAACAAGGATCAAGAACCAATGATCATTGAAGATTGTCGATGGTGAAATGATTGGCCAAAATGAAAAGATGCAATAGAAGCATAATTATGTTTACCTGCTAAATAAAAGGTTTTTGGACATATAGTTTGCACACTTGAGGGTGTAAAACTTGTTGGGTACAGATAAATTTTTGCGCAAAAACAAAATAAGAATGGTGAAATTGTTAGATACAAAGCATGGTTAATTGCTCAAGGTTTTTTACAAAAATCTGATATTTATATGTGAAGAGACATATTCATTAGTTGTACGATTCCCTTAAGAATGATATTTATATGAAAATCCCTAAAGGATTTAATTAACCCAACAAGGCAAATTCTAAAGAGGATTATTCAATAACATTAAAATAATTCCCTTTATTTGATTAAAGCAATTAGGACTTATGTTGTATAATCGTCTTAGTGAATATTTGCTAAAAGAAGGGTATATAAATGATCCTATTTGTCCTTCTATTTGTATGAAAATATTATAAAATGAATTTGTCATAATTTTTATTTATGTAGATGACATAAACATCGTTGGGACTCCTAATGAGCTCATAAAGACAATTGATTACTTAAAGAAAGAATTTGAGATGAAGGATTTTGGAAGGACAAAGTTTTGTTTGGAATTATGAATTATGTATTTAAATAAAGGTCTTTTTGTACATCAAGAAACTTATATAATGAAGGTACTTAAAAGGTTCTATATGGACAAGTCACATTCATTATGCACTTCAATGGTTGTAAGATCGTTAGATGTTGACAAAGATATCAAGAAAAGGATGAAAAACTTCTTGGTCCAAAAGTACCATATCTTAGTGTTATAGGAGCATTAATGTATCTTGTTAGTTATACTCGTCCTGATATAGCATTTCTTGTAAATTTGTTAGCAAGATATAGTTCTTCAACCACAAGAAGACAATAGTCTGGAATAAAACATATACTTTGTTATCTTAAGGGCACTATGAATATGAACTTATTTTATCTTAAGACTCCCAATACCCGTATTTATTTATTTATTTAATTATTTTATTTCCACGGGTCTTACATTTTTTAAAGGGATTTACCTTGTGCATGGTAGCTCAGTATATGTTAACTTATTGGCAAGTGTACCAATTCGTTTTCAAGTAGTAAAATGGTAGTTCAAGTGTCATTTTCCCAAGGGATTTGTGTTTGTTAATCTACTTGTGATTATTTACTGATTTTAGCAATTGTGAACAACATTTTTTATTCAAAGTACAATGAAGCATGCAAAATTATAAAAATAAAGATGTGATTCGGTAAAAGGCATCATTAGGATTGGATTTCATGAATCAACTTAATGTAACGCTACACAATATATACATCTCTCTGTACTCACATTCATGTTAAAAACATACTTACTCTAATCCCTTAGAAGCAAGTTCTAAATCATATGTTAAAACTCTAATTCCTTAGCCATTTTAGCATACAATTTGCATTAAGATCACATTTCTAGAATGACCAAGAGATCATGTCTATTCCTAGATCATAACTCTTGGGATGTTCTATCCATGTCTAGTTCCAAATTCATTTTCCAATGATTTAGTAACAACAAATAACATGATATTCCTATCATACACATTAATAATCAAGATAGAACAATTGAATACGAAGGAGATTATATTGCATAGGAAAAGTTACATAGTGTATGAATTCATTACATCCAATCCTAATGAAAATAGATATTAGCTACTCCTAATCATCTAGAACATACGGATTTGATGAATTCGCACGAGTAGATGGAATAATTCGCTGTAATTTCGTCCACAAGGTGCCCTTGACCGAAGCTTTCGAGTTTTTCTGCATTTTCCACAACAAAAGAACTAACTCCTTTCCTTTGATTCTCGAAACTTAACCAACCAGAACTACCTGCTCGTTGGGCGAGCCTTATCTCTCGCTGGGTGAGAGATCACTTAACTGCCACACAACTGCTATGTCTCGCTGGGCGAGATAGACTTCTCGCTGGGCGAGTGGGGGGCTCTGGCTGGGTGAGATGGTCCTGACAGACATCTTTGTAGTCTTCCATTTTCCTATACAATTACCTATACAATAATCTAAGAAAAGAAAAATACTCCTAACTAAACAAAACATAAAATACTACCTAAGAAATAAACACAATACACATGAAATAAAGACAAATAAGAGAGGGTAATAAGCTTAAATACCAAGTATTTATCAAGCTTATCAGTATAACAGGTTATATCACCACATGTGCATGATAACTCATTATAGCAGGTTATATCACCACATGTGCATGGCTTCACTAGTCTTTGACAGAAGTGCACGTATCCGGGTAATGTTGAGTTTAGAAGAGTTTGGTTAATAATATGAAATGTTGAGTGATTGTGTAGTATATTTTGAAATAAAAACTTATATGTATATGGAATGTTTTAAAATACATTTGTATCATTTATTCAGCTAGTTCACCCTTCTTTTTGTGTTCATTCTTTGTGTTATTTGTTTTCTTTTACAATGATTACCTTATTGGTGTGAGTAGATGAAGATGCAAGTGTAGTGGTACCTCTTATGGTTAAGGCGCCATCGGTTTTCTGTAGTCAAGCGATATTAAATCGTATTAGGTATAATTTGGCAATAAAAGCATAGTATAGTAGCTTGAATATGTACGTGCGTGATACTATTGTAGTCATATATGATATGACTATGCAAATATACCATATACATTAAATTATCTTTTTCTGAATATTCATAATAAAAGGTTTTATTTTAATAATATTATGCAATTGAAATGAGATGTTACACACTTAAATAACAAATCACTCTTAAAGAACAATTACTCAACAATATATGAACTATTTCCGTATAAAAGTTAATTAACAAAATTAGTCAAACACTCCAACAATAAAAAAAATATTATACTAATATATTGAAGACATAAAAGCTATTCAAACTTATTATATTTCATGGTTTATCATGTTGCAGGAACATGAGACAGCTTGATCAAGCTTTGGAAATGACAAAAGGAAGATAGAGAAAAAAGAGAATAATAGAACTTTTGCATGAAAACATAATTGTGTTATATTCTAAAGAAAGGACAAATGATGTATAAATACATCACATAAGTAAAACAAAAAAGCTATCTAAGCTAACTAATCATATTAAACTACTAGAAACCCTTTTAGACTCAATAGCCTCCCTCAAGCTGGAATGTGAATCTTTAACATTCCAAGCTTGTAAATTCATGTTTTAAAGCTACTAAATCCAAAAGGTTTTGTGAACATATTTGCTAGTTGCTCAATGGTTTTGATGGACAGAAGATGGAAAAGGTTTGCTTTCAATTTTTCTCTTACGACATGGAAATCTAGATCAACATGCTTGGTCCGTTCATGAAACCTTGGATTTTGAGTAATGTGTCTGGCTGTTTGGTTGTCACAGCAAAGAATGGAAGGAAGAAAATCATCTATATGTAGGTCATGAAGCAAGTATGTTAGCCATTGTAATTCGCAAGTTGTGGCAGCAAGGGCTCTATATTCTACTTCAGATGAAGAGCGCGAAACTGTGCTTTGTTTTTTAGTCTTCCAAGATATCAATGATGCTCCAAGGAAGATGCAGAAACCGATGGTAGATCTTCGAGTCTCTAGGCAAGAGGCCTAGTCTGAATTGCTAAATGCCTTGAGATGAATGTTGTTGTCAGAAGGGAAGAATGTGCCCGATGAAGGAGCAGTCTTAAGGTAACACAAGACTTTGTGAACCGCTTGGTGATGGCGCTTGGTGTGTTTATGAAGAAACTAGCTCAAAAAGGTGACACGTAGGTGATATTCGGCCCAGTGTTAGTGAGATAGAGGAGTTTTCCTATCATGCATCTGTAAGCTTCTATGTTGTAGATGTTAGGATTGTCCACGAGCATAGTTTTCACATTCTTGACCATGGGTGTAGGACTCGATTTGGAAGTTGTCATTCCTGTATTTGCTAGCAAATCAATAGTATATTTTCTCTGGCAAACATGAATGCCTTTCTGGGACCTAGCTATCTCAAGGCCAAGGAAGAATTTAGCTTGCCCGAGAGCCTTTATTTTGAAGGTTTTGTCTAAAGATTCCTTCACAGAGTTTATGTCATTCAAGTCATTACCAATAAGGAGGATATCGTCAACATAAAAGAGTAAAGCCAAAAAGGAATTTTCACTTTTTTTTAATAAAGAAAGAGTGGTCATAGTTGGTTTGTGTGAAACCTATGCTTTGTAAATGGGTGCTTAATTTGGCAAACCATTGCCTACTTGCCTATTTCAATCCACATAAGGATTTAGTTAGCTGACAAACCTGGTTGGGCTTGGTGGAAGTTAAGCCTTGTGGAAGCATCATGTATACCTCCTCCTCCAGTTCGCTATGTAGGAAGGCGTTGTTAACATCAATCTGTTCAATATGCCATCCTTTTGTAGCAGTTAGAGCTAGGAGAAGTCTGACACAAGTGAGCTTTGCCACAGGAGAATACTTTTCTAGATAGTCAATGACTTCACGTTGAGTAAATCCCTTTGCCATGAGTCTTGCTTTATGTCTTTCTATATCTCCGTTGGCCTTATATTTGATCTTGAAAACCCATTTACATCCTATGGATTTTTTGTCTGGTGGAAGATCAATAATAATCCATGTGTTGTTGGTTTCACGAGCTTTGATTTCTGCTTGCATGACTTCATTCCATTCAGGGAACAAAACAACCTCTTCATAGTTTTTTGGTTTTGAGTTTGAAGAAATGGAAAGAGTAAAACGTAAGTGTTTTAAAGATAGATTCTGATATGAAATGAAAAAATTCATTGGATACTTGACCTTGTTGTTTTTGTTGCATGAAGCCTTGTAAATTTGATGATGATAGTCATTAAGGAAGGCAGGAGTTTTACGTTGTCTACTTGACCTCCTGGGTTCTTGACTCTCATTAACGCTACCTTCACTAGATTGATGGTTGTCTTCATGTACTTCATCAAAGTTATCTTCAATGACTTCATGATTGTCTTCATTGGTTTCGCTTTGGTCAGAAGAGGGTACGTCAAAGAAGACATTGTATCCTTCCTCTTGTACTTGTTCATCGATGTCTTTGGCAGTGGAGACATTAAAATTGACAAACTTAGTTTCATTAAAAATTATATTCTGAGATATAGCTATTTCCCTTCTTTTAATGTCAAAAACAATGTAGCCTTTGGTGCCATTTTTATACCCAAGAAAAACACATTTTCGAGATCTGGGATCAAGTTTAGTGCACTTATTCTCATTGACATGAACGTAGCATACACAACCAAATATTCTTAAATATGAGATATTGGGTTTAGTGCCATGTAAAAACTCATAAGGATTTTTGTTACTTATAACAGGAGAGGGTAACCTATTTATCAAATATATGGCATGACTAACAACATATGACCAAAAGGTCTAGGGGATATTTGATTGAAAAATGAGGCAACGAGCAACATTTAAAATGTGTTGATGTTTACGTTTAACCATAGCATTTTGTTCAGGAGTATCCACACACGTGGTTTGATTCCTTTAGATTCATAAAAAGCCTTTTGATTAAACTCTTGGGCATTATCTGTTCTTATAATCTTAAAAGATTTATTAAATTGATTGTTAACCAAGACAAGGAAATTAAAGATAAGGATTTTAGCTTCACCTTTTTTTTTCATGAGATACAACCAAGTGTGCCTACTGTGATCATCAACTATGGTAAGAAAGTACCTCTGATCGTGTATGGATGGTTTATTGATAGGCCCCTAAATGTCCATATGAAGAAGATCAAAGATGTTTTGAGCACGAGATATACTATGAGGAAACTTTAATTTTCGTTGTTTACCAAGACAACAATATTCACAAGTATCATTGTTATTATTGAAAGGTATATCTATATGGTCTTTACAAATGTTATGAAGAACCTTATTAAACGGGTGCCCGAGTCTGTAATCCTAGAGGTTGTATCTTTGTTCAGCATGGCTAACACCGATATTGCTTATCTGGTTGTATTTGGTCTTGCATGGATAAATTCACTGCCTTATTTCATAAAGCCCTTGTTGTAGCTCAACAAGACCAATCGTCTTCAAGGATCTCTTGTCCTGTATCTGGCATAAGGAACAAGAGAAAACAAGTTATAGTGGGACATAACTATAAGCTTTTTGTGTAGATATAATATTTAATGTGAACTCGGGCACATAAAGAACATTATAAAGAATAAGCTCATCAGTTAGATTAACATTCCTAACATAATGGGCAATCACACGATGGTTATTAGGCAAAGAAACATGTAAAGGATTTATTTTTTAAAAACTGGTGTATAAAGATTTGGTATGTGTTACATGGTCTGTAGCCCTTATATCTACGATCCAATTACCTTTTGTGTCTTGGGTGTTAGAAGACTCACTTGGATGAAGCTTGTAACACCCCAGATGGATATTAATAGATAAAGCATATTTCATAAAATTTTTTTTGGAAATTCAGACATTATTTAAAGTTTCCAAGCGCAGGAAAATTTAAAACTTTTCTCGCGATAATCCAATCATACTACTGGTGGTAGTCTCAACCCCTCATTTCTTATATTCTATTAATTATTAATTTTCATAAATTTCCTGGATCTCATAAAGCTTGAGTTGGTTTAATTTACTTTATGCATTAACAGTTTGTATGAGTTTGGTTAGTTGCTCAATCTGATTAGGAGTAAAAGAATCAGAGTTTTGGTTTTTCCTACCACTGGTTTGAGATACTTCATGATCTTGGTTAATTTCACTTTCTGTATCAACGTTGGCAGAGAAAGAGTTTGCAGCATGCTTATTCTTTTGTTTCATCCATGAAGGGTATCCATGCTTTGAATAACACTCTTTGATTGTATGGTTCATTTTATGCTAGAAACTGCATTGTTTGCTATAGTTGCGCCTTCTTCCTCTACCTGGTTTTCTTTCACCATGCACTTGTTCTTTTCCATTTTGTTGTTTTACGTTGTTGAGAAGAACCTTGCTGTCATTTTGTGTAACCCCACTTAGGTTTCGTTCTTGTTGAATAACCATGGAAAAAACACGATTAATGCTTGGTAACGACTCCATCAAAAGAATTTGCGTTCTCACCGTACCAAAGACATCGCCTAATCCTTTCAAGAAACAAATTATGTTTTCCAAATCCCTATACCTTGTGAAGGTAGACGTAGGATTGCAAATACAAGTATTCTTGCAACTGCAAGAGAGAATGGGCCTAAAAAATGCCAATTCTTCCTAAAGAACCTTGAGATCAGTGTAGTATTCAGTCACACGTCTTTCCCCTTGGTTCATATAATGTATATCTTGCAGCATGTATGATATTCAGAAGTGGTCCCCCTTAGAGCATTGTTCCTTTAGTTCTTCCCATAGATCTCTTACGTTGTCGATATAAATGACACTTTACGCTATCTGAGAGGAGAGAGTGTGTGTTATCCATGAAATTATCATTACATTGCAATGCTCCCAAGCATCAAAAACAACATCGTTCTTCTCAGGTTGTTTGATTCCTCCATCGATGAATGGTAATTTCCTCAATTAAGGGCAGGAGTAACCAAAACCATTCCTGGGTTTTCTCTTGGGTGCAAGTAGTAAGGGCTCGACGGGTTTTGTGACTTATCAGCGTTGCTTGTTGTCATGGTGGACCAAGGAAAAGAAAGAAACAAGAAATACAGATTATGGAAACAAGAAAAGAAAAGGAAGAGTAACAAGAAATCAGAGATGGCACAGCAGAGCGGGATTGACCCGCTCTGATACCATATTATTTCATGTTTATCATGTTGCAGGAACGTGAGATGACTTGATCAGGCTTTGAAAATGACAAAAGGAAGAGAGAGAAAAGAGAGAATAACAAAGCTTTTGCATAAAAACGTAATTGTGTTATATTCTAAAGAAAGGACAAATGATGTATAAATACATCACTACGTAAAATAGAAAAGCTATCTAAACTAACTAACCATATAAAATTACTAGAAACCTTTTAGACTTAATACTTAGCTTTAATCATCTCCTTGGTCTCCATTTTAGAGGTAAAATCTCAATTTGGTACCCTTATTTATAAAAGGCTCAATTTAATCTTTTTTTTGTTAAAATGTCCCAAATGTACCATTTTTGTTAAATTGGGTTAGACGGCGTTAACTGAACAATGACATGGCAAGGTTGACCAGTGATGAACTGTGACAAGGAACAAAGCACAGTAACGTGGAAGGGGAAATCTTTTCTTAAAAAAATAATAGTAAAATTAAATTAGGATTAGGGTTTTTAAACGTAAGGGAAATTGGAGATTCTGTCATTTGAAGCTTCACCTTTAGAGTGTAAACTAGTAAACTAGTATACATGGAGAGGGAGAATGAAATTATTAACAGCCACACATCACATAGTCCAATTATATAATTACCAATTAGAATCCATGTCACAACCACACGTTGAATTTTCTACTATTTAAATACTAAATATAAATCATTAACTACACAACTGGTGTGACTCCATTGGAAAATTGCGGTCAAGATGAGCAGAATTTAGATAGTATAGGAATTCAAAAACCAGCTAGAAGCACCTTATCCCCAATTTCTTCTTCGTTTAAAAATCCTAATCCTAATTTAATTTTACTATTATTATTATTTTTTTTAAATTCCCCTTTCACGTCATTGTGCTCTGTTCCTTGTCACAGTTCCACCATTGGTCAGCCTTGTCATATTACTATTCAGTTAACGTCGTCTAGCCCAACTTAACAGAAAGAACACATTTGGGACATTTTAACAAAAAATAGGATTAAATTGAGACTTTTATAAATAAGGGTACCAAATTGAGATTTTACCTACAAAATGGAGACCTAAACCTAATACTTAAGGCAAGAAAAAAAGAAAAAAAAAATTCTCATTTAATAATGACATGAGATTCATTTAGTGTTATCAATATACGTGATGCATTAGTTCAATATATGATACTAAATACTTGTTACATCCTTGAAGAAGGAAATTATTTTCAAAATTTTAATATTTATAAGAAAAGAGTTTCTTTTTTCAGAATTAGAAACGGAATATGACTAAATTTACAGAAATTAATATATATATATATATATATATATATATATATATATATATATATATATATATATATGGGTTAAATATATTTTTGGTCCCTTAACTTTAAGTAAATTTTGGAATTAGTCCATTTTGAAACTTTGAATCAATTTAGTCTTTCATCTTTTGAAATACGTGGATTTAGTCCTTTTAATCAAATTTTGTTAAGTTTATTTAACATTTCAAACGCGTTTCACAATAGTATTTGACTTAACATTAAAGCAAAAATGTGTCAAACAGTATAAACAACTCAAATACAATCTTAAAATGTGTACGAAACATCAAATAAACCTAACAAAATTTGATTAAAAGGACTAAATCCACAGATTCCGAAAGATGAAGGACTAAATTAGTCTAAAGTTTCAAAATGGACTAATTCCAAAATTCACTGAAAGTTAAGGGACAAAAACATATTTAACTATATATTAACAAAAATAAAAGTAAATCATGCAGCCTAGAAACTTGTATTTGATTTGACTTAGATATATGCACAATAAATGAAAGTTGGCTAAAAAGCAAATGAAAGTTCCTTCCATCAAACACAACTGGAATGGGGGTGCAATATTCTTCAGTATTCAATGCTTCTAGGAATGTTACCATGTTAGGAACAGATTAAAAAAGTATTATTTATAAAATGCTGTATTATATTTTATACACCCTTTATGATACCTATAATGATAAGCAGATACACCGAATAATAATAATAATAATAATAATAATAATAATAATATTGTATAAATTATTATAGAGATGTTTCACGTCTTAAAAAGTTTATAGAAAAATTAAAAGAGGCGTCTTTATTTTAGCCTATAATAATAATAAGAGCATAGTTGTGGACTTTTATTTTTAAGATGTGGAAAGGCTCTTTTTCTATCCGGTAGAAATTATTGCATTGAATTGAAAGAGGCATGATATGGGCCATTTTCCCAAAACAAGTATACTCAAAACAGAATTTTATTGACTAAATTGAAAGAATAAGAAAACAACACAGAACCAGAAGTGGAAGACATGAAACTTTGGTTTGGCTGACATTGACAAAGACAAATTGGTTTGCAACTTGACCCAATGGTTTGTTAGTTGCCAACAAATCCTCTAAATTTTGATGACCAAACAAAAAGAATGGAGGTTAGATGCATCATCATACTCAAAAATCAATGTTTTATTTTTATTTAGTTAATTTGATTTTTAGCACAGTATAATTTATTGAAAAGTTGAAATTATGATTTTGAATATTTTGTAACTTTGACTCAATTATTAAAGATAGATTTTAAGAGAAAATCGTCAAAAAGACATAATAATAGATCTGAATTAAAGCTATATAAAATAATGACATCATTTCACTGTAAAATCTCAAAATAATAAATTTATGAACATAAGGTATTCAATTTTTCATTTCTAATCAATCTAAAATATAGGTTCATGTTCGAATTTCAATACATAAAAAGTTATCTAAAAATTAACATCACCTTTAATTTAAAACCTAAAAATAATAAATTTATATATATATATATATATATATATATATATATATATATTATAAGGTATTCTACTTTTTTATTTATGACCAATGGAACATAGACTCAAATTGGAGTTCAACGCATATCTATCATACTTCGTATTATATAAGTTTGATGATTTATTGATGTTTCATTTTCTAAACATCGGAAGAGCTACTGCTAAAATTTCATGTGATGAAGTGAAGATGATTTTCCCTCACTTTCAGAAAAGTTACAACACCAAACTTGGTTGAAAGCAAAGAACATAAGATATATACCTTATCTAAGCTTTAGATGAAGACTAAAGAAAATTCCTTCACGTGAAGACCTGCTCTTGTTCATGGGTACAAGGCATTTGTGTCACTCCCCCACCACCTCCCTCCTCATGAAGGCATCTATTTGTTTCCAATCCACCATCATAGGAAAAAAAAATAATACAGTTTATGGGTTATTTTAATCCTTTGTAAAGGATATAGAATCTTTAGAATGAACAACATTTTATTTTCTCAATACTTTATATTATCAAATAACTTTTACATTTAAATAAATTTCATATCTTTAATATATCATCGATTTTTATTTTAAATAAATCTAATATTTTTTAAAATTGGATACTGAATAAATTAAAATTTTTTATTAAAGTCATTTTAGCTACTTGTATTATTTTTACTCTTCGTATGTTAATTAAGGTAAAACATGTATCTTAAACAATGATACACATATATATTTTTTGATAAAACTGGATTAGAGAGGCTCAAATAAAAATTTAAAAATATTTCAGGATAAGTTAAAAAAACCAATAGAAAAAAAAATAATTTTCACACACTTAAACTAAAATTTTATAATTATAACAAATAAAGAATGAGTAATACATTAGACACCAATAACTTCTATAAGGGGAACTTTTATTTGTAAATTTCATTATTATACAAATAAAACATCTACTTAATAGTATAAAATTATTAAATAAAACATTTAAACTTTGATAAAAAAAAACAAATAATTACTAAGATATATAATATTCATACAGTTATTTATAACGAATAATCATAAATTATAAAATATAAAATAATATATATATATATATATATATATATTAATAATACAATTCAAGGTAGCACGTCAACCTTTTCAATGACCTACAAAAAGCAAAATACAGAGAATTAACTCAAAATAGCATTTTCTAACACTCTATTTTTTTGACAAGTGACAAAGCCTGACGATGACACGTGTCAACTCTTTTTCTAAACCCTAATTCCTTCACACTGAACTCTTCTCTCACTCTCTACCATCACCCTAATTCGTTTCACTCGCTTCACACTCAACTCTTTTCTCACTCTCTGCCATCACCCTAACAACTCTTCTCTCACTCTTTATCGTCACCCTAATTTCTTTCACTCTTTTCACACTCAACTCTTCTCACCCACACCATATTCATCTCCGATCAGGTTTTGGTTTTGCCTTCACCGTTTACCCTTTTTTTTTTATCATCTCCGATCAGGTTTTGGTTTTGGTTTTTACGGTTTATTTGTATCTTTTTCTGTTTTCCATCATATTCGACCACTACTTCGTAATTTTTTGTTGTCTTATGTTTACATGATAATTTCTTTGTTTTTACAGGCTAATTTCACATTTTTTAGGTTTTTTCTATCAGTTTTTGGTTTTGCCTTCACCGCTTACCCTTTATGTTTTTTCTATCATCTCCGATCATCTCTGATCAGGATTTGGTTTTTGTTTTTAGGGTTTATTTGTATCTTTTTCTGTTTTCCATCATATTCGACCACTACTTCATAAGTTTTTGTTGTTTTATGTTTACATGATAATTTCTTTATTTTTACAGGCTGATTTCACACTTTTTAGGGTTTCTCCGATCAGGTTTTGGTTTTGCCTTCACCGTTTACCCTTTATGTTTTTTCTATCATCTTCGATCATCTCCAATTAAGTTTTAGTTTTGGTTTTTATGGTTTGTTTGTATCTTTTTCTGTTTTCCATCATATTCGACCACTACTTCTTATTTTTTTTTTGTTTTATCTCATATTCGACCACTACATGATAATTTCTTTGTTTTTACCGGATGATTTCACATTTTATAGGGTTTATTTCTAGCTTTTTCTGTTTTCCATCATATTCGACCACTACTTGGTCATTTTTTATTTTTTTTGTTTATATGATAATTTGTTTTTATAGGATTATTTTACATTGTTAGTGATTACCTATTCTGTAGGTTTTGGAGATTTATATACAGGATGTCTCAAAATGACAGTCATGAGTTTAGTCTGAAGTTGGAACTCATTGGAACTCATTGAGTTCTGTTAAAATGCATTGAGTTGAAGTTGGAACAATGATTATTCTTTTTAATTTTGATATGCATTGATATCATTTTAATTTTGTTTCAATTCATTATGTTCATCTCAATTCATTATGTTCATCTTTTATTGCTAGTGGTTGTTGATTTCTTGGTTGTTAATGTTATTGTATGGTATCAGATCTAACAGTATTAATTTTAAAACCATTTTTAATTGTATCAGAGGAAATCCAAGTTATACACTTAAATCGACACAATTTTATATGTTTGATTTCTGTTTTTTTTTCTGATTTTTTAAAAGGGACTTACTAAGATTTCTTGATTGGAACCCAAGGTGGATATGTTTTCTCAGGTAGTGTTTGAATTCAATGCAGAGGAAGTAATGTTTTTATGCAAAAGATAAAATGATGGCTGTAATTTTATGCAAAAAAGATGGCCAGCTGCTTTGCTCATGCTCTGTCTTGAGGATCTCAAAGCCAGAACCAAAGTTGTTGTCCCTGGGATTGTATATGAGAACTAATAATGTAGAAGTTTTGAAAAATGCATTGATATGAATTTCGAACAATTATATTTTTAACCTTATAATTTATTTGTAACCTTATTATTCATTTTTTTATGTAGGTTTACCCATATTTTATGTTGGAGTCCTCAATTAATTGACATCAGGTCACTTCTTTCCTTTATCTTCGATGTAGCTACATGACTACATCATGTTACTTCTTTCCTTTTTCGGCTTTCTGTTCTCTTCATACTTTTGTTTTTCTTCTTTGTTGTCTTCATATTTCCTTTTCTTCAAACCTTCAAACAATATCTTTATTTCCTTTTAAATGTCCTGCAACTTTTATTTTTCTTTTGCTCTCTGCCATATTTTCCTTTTATTCCACAACATTGAGTCGTGTGAAAAAGAGCTTTTGTTTTTCTCTCTGGTCTTGATATGTTTGACCAATTACTTTTCCCACATTTTACTCACTTTGGGAAACCAAAAACAGAGTATGCGTATAGTTTTGGTTTGAATGAACCATAGTAGGCATTTCAAAAAAGGTGTTTTGCTTTCTTCTGTCCTCTTCATATGTTTGACAATTGCTTTTCCCGATTTTTACTGAATTTGTGTAACCAAAACCACAGCATGCGTATGGTTTAGTTTTGATGTATTATCTCTACAAATACATCAGACTATTCTTATTTTTTTATGTTCTCTACAAATACATTTATCCACACCTTCCTTTGTTCACTATTGTCTAATTTTCCGTTTTCCTTACACCATGTCTGGTTTGCAAAAACAAACCCAGTCATTACAAGAACTGAATCCAGAGAAGGAAAGCTGGAATATTGTTGCAAGAGTGGTAAGGTTATGGTTTGTTAAAGATTACACAAAAGGAAAATCTCCATTTTTCATGGAGATTGTTCTTCAAGACAAAGAGGTACTATAAATGTCTGTCATTTTGTTACTTTTCGTTATTTTTTTAGTTACCATGTTATATTATAATGTGATATATGAAATTGTTTGTGCAGGGTGTCCTAATCCATGCGTCTGTTAGACGCACACTAATATACAAATTTTAATCTAAAATCAAAGAGGATAAGGTTTACTCCATTCAGTCTTTTAGTCTTTTATGTAATGGTGGTTCTTATAGAACTACAAATCACACCTATAAGATCAACTTCCAATTTGGAACCAAGGTCAATTTGTAGAATCTACCTTAGTTCCCGAAATTAGTACTGCATACACCCTTTTTTCAACCATCAAAGCACCTGGTTTTGACACAGATTACTTAGTTAGTAAGTATATTATTTTCTTTTTTTTCTTCTTTGCATTTAAATTTTTATTCATGTTTTATTTTTTTATTGTTTTATTTTTCTGTAGATGTCATTGGAATGTTTACTGGAACAGAGAGAGAGTTAGAGAAAGGTGGTAAAAAGACCAAGATGAATGTCATCCTTATTGAATCTGATGGGTAAGAGGATTGTTCTTCTTTTATTTGATGTTTAACATTAGTCTTATCTAACGAAATTTTACATCATGCAATAGTTATCGACTGGAGTGTTCTTTATTTGGTCAATATGTTGATATGTTAAATGCATTTATTGCCTCTGGAGAGGATCAATATGTTGTCATTGCTTTAAGTTATTGCAAAGTGAAGATCTTCCAAGGTAACTAACTTTTTGACATTTTGTATAGTTGTAGTAATTTTTTAAAACTGTTTGACATGTTGATATATTTTATAGATAAAGTTTCTATTCAAAACTGTATGAATTGTACGAGGATAATTTTTAACTGTGATGGTGAAGATGCTATGAAGTTGAAAAAAATGTAAGTACATTTTGCATTTTTTTATTTTCGTTCATTATTTTCGTTTAATTTGCATGTTTTTTTTTTGTAGGATGTGGGATAGTACTGAATCTCCTTCTCAACCTCTTACCCAACTTGGTCAGTCTTCAAAAGTTAGCTTAGAAGAAGATTTCACTAAGCTGCATCCTAGATGCTCAATTGAAGGTCTCAAAGATTAAAAACAGGTTGAATTCTTTTCCTTTATCTTTCATTTAAATTGTTTAGTTCGAATATTGTGCTTTATATTGTTGCATTATTTATGTTCCAGGAAAGTACTTTTGTAGTGAAGGCTACTATCAAACATGTTCTAGATCATGATGATTGGTGGTACACAGCATGTATCTGCAACAAAGTTGTGTATCTTGATTCCAAAATGTTTTTTTGTGAAAAATGTAACAAACATGTCATTAAGGTTACACCTAGGTAGTATTATTAATCTTCATAATTCTTATTTTACTAATTTTACTAATAGACAAATTTGAATAAATGAATAATGTTCCATTTTTTTTAGGTTTAAACTTAGACTTCGTGTAATTGATGCTACTGATTCTACAACTTTTGTTGTATTTGATCGTGATGCAAGTGCAATGTTGAAGAAATCATGCTATGATATTCTTAACTTACAAGACAAGGTTAAGTATCCTATGTAGTCAAAGAAATTCTTAATCAATATTTTCGTATTCTATATTATGGACATCTTTTCGAATTATTTAAATCATGATTGTTATATACACAAATTATTTTTGATTAAGTTAAATCATTTGTATTTCTACTTCTTTTCATAAAACACTACTGCTGGGAACTTGTCTAAAAAGGTTGAAGTCCTCGTTGATAAGACCTATCTATTCAAAGTTGAGTGCAAGAATGATTATAATAGCAAATTTTAACAATCATTCGGAGTTAAAAAAGTCTGCATGGATGAAAAAAATCATTGAAAGCTTTAGTGATGTTGAAGTTAAGTCTTTGGTAAGATCTGATTTGTTTTTGTTTAGGTCTTTGGACAAGGTTGGGTGAATTGAGTGCGTGATCAGAGTTGAAACCCTGCAAGTCTCGCCCAAGCGAGTCCATCTCGCCCAAGCGAGTCCATCTCGCCTAAGCGAGAGTTGCAGAGTCTTATTTTTGGTTCTGGTACGCGTATCTCGCCTAGCCGACTCTGGACGGGGTTGAGCGACTTGGTCTCTCGCTCAGGCGAGAGACACTCGCCCAAGCGAGGTCATGAGGAAACCTGGATGTTTTGAGCGCGACTTCTCGCCCAGGCGAGAGGTTTTGGGGTTCTGAGCGACAGGTATGCTCGCTTAGGCGAGAATGGCTCGCCTAAGCGAGGTCTTGATGAGAGTTGATGGATGTTTGATTGAATCCTCGTTTAGGCGAGGTGTGTGTTGTTTTTGAGCGATGGTATGGCTCGCCCAGGCGAGAGGATCTCGCCTAAGCGAGATAAAGTGGAGAAGCCACTGTTTTAAGCTCGCTCAGGTAAGGTGAACTAGCGTAAGCGAGGCTGAGGGTTTAGCTTGGGCGAGGGTCCCTAGCTTAAACGAGTTTAGGCGAATTGCCATGTGTTTGTGTACTATTTGGATGGTTTGCTTGTTATTTCCTAAAGGATAGGAAGTATATGCTTGTGTTTGTGATGTTTGGGCTTGAAGGACTAAGTCCAATAAGGGTTTGGGATGTGCTTGAATGGTTGAACGCATGATGGGCATGACACTGGTTGAGTTCCTGTCGACTACTATTGGGTGAGGAGTCCTTAAAATGATGATTACATGCGTTGGACGCACGACGGGCAAGGAACTGTGATGTTCCCGTCGGCTACTATTGGGCGAGGAGTCCATAGTATGGTGGTTGCGTGCGTGCCAAGGTCCAAGTCGAGAAGGCTTGGATGATTTACTACAGATGAGGAGTTTGTAGGGCAGGACTATGAGCGGGATAGGCTCATAGGGTTGGACCACGAATGAGTTAGTTTCGTGGGAGAACAGTGAAGTCCCAAGACCTAGTTCATGTATATGACTCATGAAGGACTATGAGGTCATGGTTGGGTAATTTGAAAATCATGAAATTTTAGTTATGTTATTTTGAAAATCATGAAAATCCTAAAAACAAAGTTGTGTATCCTGATTCCAAAATGTTTTTTTTTTGTGAAAAATGTAACAAACATATCATTAAGGTTACACCTAGGTAATATAATTAATCTTCATAATTCTTATTTTACTAATTTTACTAATAGACAAATTTGAATAAATGAATAATGTTCCATTTTTTTTAGGTTTAAACTTAGACTTCGTGTAATTGATGCTACTGATTCTACAACTTTTGTTGTATTTGATCGTGATGTGTAAGACCAGGGAAAATTAAATAGTTATTTAATTAATTATTTAATTAGGACGGGTAATGAGAATATTCAAAGTAATAAATGTGGAGATCTATAACGTGGAAAGGTACTAGCTCAAGTGGTTGAGAGTACTTTTATTGTGTGTGAGGACTTGGGTTCGAGTTCTATATGTGTCACTTGGATATTATTTAAATTATGCATTTTTTTGTGTGTATATATTGAATGCGTATGGATGATGATAAATCCTTAAAATTGTGGGAGTCATCATGAAACATGTGTTGGTTGAGTGGTTTGGCCTTGGTTTGGTATGTGCATGGGTGTGAGTTCAAACCTTGTTGAGAACTAAATAATTCCTTTTTGCCAAATTTTTTCTTGTGCATGAATCTGGAAGGGTTAGAAACTTAGCAGCCAAGGGAGGGGTAATTTAAGGGCTGGAAAACAGAGGGTTAAATAAGCATTTGGTTAGTTTTGCATCATTTTTATTTGAAAATTCGTGCAAGTCATTAAAGGGACAATTAAGTGAGAGTGGAAGTGGGAGAAAAGGTTAAAAGAGGGGGAAAATAGCATTTAGGGTCGTGGTACTCATAAGCAAAAGACTTTCTGAGAATTGGGACTGATAAAGTAAGGTAGTGAGGCTGAAAACGTAAAGGTTGGAGTGGAAAGCAAGGGCTAAGGAGGCTTGGTGAAGGGATAAGCACACCTATTCGAATTTGGGCAAGGAATCCAGGTAAGGGGAGTTGTTTTCGGTGTTTTAGATACAATTGCATTGTACTGTGCTTTGATGATTGAAACTGTATGCTTTCCACCTATTTTTCCGCACTGTTTGATTGGGTTTCTGGGTTTTTCCCAGAAACCGCCTGGCGGTTTAATCCCTACCGCCAGGTGGCTCATCAAAGATGAGCACTGTTCTTATTTTGGGTTGAATCGCCTGGCGGCAATGGGTTCCTGCCAGGCGGCACCCCGCTGTTCGAGTTCTGTTTGATGGTTTTGATGCTATTTTGGGTGAATGTAATCGATTGCTGAGGTTCAGTGATTGTATACAAATATATATATGGAATAGTTGTTGTATTGAATTGATATGTTGGAATGCTTGTGATTGTATTGGATTTTCGTGTATGGGTAGTTTGGGTGGAAACCCTAGGAATGAATGAAAACCTTGAGTTGTTTGACTAATTGAGATGTAATTGGAAACATGGAATACGAGTAAAATGAGATTGATCAGGACGGTGTTAAAAATTGTTGTGAATGAGTGTATGGTGGTGATCGTGGGAGAAGAGTAGAGAGTTGAGATCGCGGAGTATACAGAAAATGCGTGAGGAGGTCTGTGCCTGGTATGCCGCTTGGCGGCTCCATGCTGACCGCCAGGCGAGGGCGTGTAGCAGTCCAGTTTGAATGCTGTGCCATGGACAGTGCGAGAGGGGAAATGGGTATTTGGTGATGGAGTAGTTAGTATGGTGAAAACTAGAAAATTATGATTTAGGGGTTGGGAGAACGGTGTAGCTTGAGTGGAGGAGATTAGGTGGAAAAGTCATAGACTTACCTATTTACATATAGTGAGTCGAAGGGAAGAGCGAAATTATAAGTTATTGCTGTCCAACAGGAGGTGAAAGCCTAGTCAATTCAGTGTGTTAAGAAATTGGATGCTATCAAGTTCATAGGAGGGATGGAATCATTATGATATGACATTATTCTTGTTACTCGAACAAAAGTGATTAGATGGATTAATCGTTTTAAAAGTATAAGTACTTGATTGTGTGTACTAGTGGATGGATTAACTACAAAGAGCCGTTGATATGAGAATTCCTATTTAGTCATGAAAATGAGTTATCCAGTAAATTAGACTAACTGAGGTATCATAAAGTAGAGAGGTGATGTTCTGGTATGGTGCCTGGCGGTATACTGATACCCGCCAGGCGATAGACGCAATAGGAGAGCGCTTAGCACTGAGGTGCGCCTGGCGGCACATTGAGCTCCGCCAGGCGGTTACGAGGAAACAGGGAGCACTGGAACATCGCTGGCGCCTGGCGGTGGGTGAATACCGCTAGGCGGTCTGGGACAGTTTCGCCTGGCGGCGAGTAGGGTCGGGCCAGGCGGAAACGTTGTTGTTCTTTACTTGGTGTGTTGTTTTTAACTGACCACGGTGCTTTGCTTGGATCGGGAGATGCTGTGCCATGAGCGGGTAGGTTCATGGATGGTGTGACATGTGATGATATGAGCGGGGAGGTTCATATCAAGTTACTCTCACGTGGGGATACGAGCGGGGAGGT
>Ga0209589_1002233_pt1 | contig 33350 bp, 14 predicted proteins | sample CowpeawhiteBW_FD_187525 | JGI IMG/M metagenome (GOLD analysis project Ga0209589, IMG submission 187525) | Root nodule microbial communities of legume samples collected from California USA - Cow pea white BW (SPAdes) (version 2) | ecosystem: Host-associated > Plants > Roots > Nodule | place: USA...
ATATATATATATATATATATATATATATATATATATATATATATATGACAATTAAAGCATTGTATATTAAATTTAAAAACAAAAAGTAGAATGTAATTTGTTAGACTTATTATCACAGGATTTGAATGAATTCTTCATGGATTTTCACCATTTCTATAAAGTATCATTCTTTTCTGGAATTATCAAATTAAGAAACCATTCTAATACACTAGTTCAACCTAGCTATATCAGTTTTTGAAAACAGTGAGCCCTAGTTATGCCTCTTTCTTTATACAATATTTAAGCAGAATCTAGACATAGTACATGCTTCTATTATGATCATCAACACCTACTTTTGTTATCATATGTTGTCGGTGTTGCCGACATGTATACATGGAGAAAGATTGAATAATGCAGATACCAGTGTTTTATTATATTCCTATATATTTTTTATTACTTTTCAGAAGCCAACAAAAGTATCTGCAAGTCTTCATGGATTACTAAGAGTGGAGAGAAAGATGGAAAGAAGAAGAAGAAGAGACGTATTGCTTCAGCATCAACAGCACTACTTTTTGGCACCATCCTTGGTCTTATTCAAACTGCTGTTCTTATATTTGCAGCAAAACCTCTCTTACGTGTTATGGGTGTGAAACCAGTAAGATTATGTCATGATTTATTAGAAAAGGGTTTAATATTTTCTCGATTTAATACGTTTTTTATCTCTTAATTTTCAGTGAAAATTGAAATTAATCCATCTTTGAAACTCTGACCAAACTGATCTCTTGATTTTATAAACATACGAATTTAATTTTTTTAACCAAATTTTGTTAAGTTTATTTGATGTTTTAAACGCGTTTCTCAACTAACATTGAAATGAAAATGTGTCAAATAATGTAAACAACTCAAATGTTTCAAATACTAAATTGAGTCAAATCAATTTTCACTGAAAATTAAAGGAATAAAAAAATATTTAATCTTTTTATTTTTGTCATGCTTTTATAAGATAAAAAACTTGTATGATGTTCATCCTGTTTAATCACAGTGATTTTGTTACTTTGCTTAGGATTCTCCAATGCTAAATCCAGCAGAAAAGTACTTAAAACTGAGATCTATTGGAGCACCTGCGGTTCTTCTTTCCTTGGCCATGCAAGGAATCTTTAGAGGGTTTAAGGATACAACAACTCCATTATATGTCATTGGTAGCTTCAAATTATACATATTTTTTAATGATCACCATATATATTTTGAGAAAGAAAGTGTACTTATACATTTTTTTTTTATCCTAACTCGGTTTTCGTTTGTTGATTTTATTTAGTTTCTGGATATGCATTCAATGTCATCTTGGACCCAATTCTTATTTTCACATTGAAATTAGGCATCAAAGGAGCAGCCATCTCACATGTTTTATCTCAGTAAGTTACTGTCTTTTTATGATATACGAATATAACATATATTGGATACGTTTACACGTTTATTATAAAAGCAATTGGATGCAACAACTAATATATATTTATATTTATATATATGTACATTGAATAATGTATAATTTTTTTTGAAAAATATGATAAATATATAATTGTTATTATGTAAATATAAATTAAAATTAAATATATTAAATATTATTAAAAAAATTATAAATTATTATAACAATAAAAGAATAATATACTACTAAAAAAACTCATATTTTCTGTCAATTTTGTTTTGAAATTTTTTTCGTAGGAAATGCTTATAAATTTTGTTGTGAAAAAAAAAATTGTAAGAAATTGCTACCAATTTTCTTGCAAAATATTTTGTATAAAACACTTTTCACAACAAATTTTGTAGGAAATATTTGCAAATTTTATGATTTGGTAGGAAATGATTATTCACGAAGGAATTACCTACCAATTAAAATTCTTAGAAAAAATGGGAAAAAAAGTTTTTTCTTAGAAATTTTTATAACAAATTTACAAAAGAAAAATCTCATGTAATATGAGAATTTCTAATAGTGATAGATACTTCATTAATAAGTATTGATAAAATATCTTTAAGTATTAGCTACTGATATTTGTCAGACATGAATACATGACACAAATCGAAGTATTTATGGATACGTGACATAAATTTAATTATAATTGCATTTTTGTTACATATTTGAATTTGAATATTACTTGTTCATCATATTTCATGTTCTTACAAAACTGTAACACTTTCAGGTACATGATGGCAATCACTCTTTTACTGATATTAATGAAAAAAGTGCATCTCTTACCTCCAAGCATAAAGGATTTGCAGATTTTCAGATTTCTTAAAAATGGTAAGGCCATCTAGAGATTGCATATTCTAAATATTAATAGAATGAGAAAAAAAAGCCAAATGTCACAATAAGAAAAAAATACATAGAAGTTAAACAGAAAACAATAACATCATAATACCTGTGTCAGAAATACAGGTTAATCTGCTGAACAACCAACTGGTACTGCATAAAACTGTCACTTTTTTTTCTTCATATATTACATTATTGAATGATACAGTATGTTTGAGAATTCAAATTTGAGTCTAAGTTTCATATCGAGTAAAAATGAGAAAATTAAGTATCATATAAGGATCAAGGTCCATAAATCTATTATCTTAAAATTTTGGGTTAAAAGTGGTGTCAATTCCTTATATTGTATCTCTCTAGTGATCCTCTCTCAAAAGACTCAACGGTATAATTGATATGTTTTGATTTTGTTTTGAATTTCTATGTTGCAGGAGGTTTGTTGATGCTGAGAGTGATAGCAGTGACATTTTGTGTTACCTTGGCAGCATCATTAGCAGCAAGGCTTGGTTCAATTCCCATGGCTGCATTTCAGACATGCCTGCAAGTCTGGTTGACTTCATCTCTTCTTGCAGATGGTTTAGCTGTTGCTGTTCAGGTAATCATATATTTTTCTATCACATTCAACAGTCTCATATCGTTTAAAAATTAAGGTTTAAGACAGTTTAAATATTTTTTCTCATTTTATCTCTTGAAATATATTTTAAGAATAAAACCGTGATCGGAAACATTTTGTCTTTGTATTTTTATTTATATTTACAAAAATATTATAGTATTTTAACACTAATTAATATTTTTTTCCCTTCTTCACAGGCAATTCTAGCTTGTTCTTTTGCTGAAAAGGACTATAAGAAAACAACAGCAGCTGCAATAAGAACACTGCAAATGGCTTTTGTTTTAGGAATGGGTCTTTCTCTTACTGTTGGACTTGGATTATACTTTGGAGCTGGAATATTCTCTAGAAATATTCATGTTGTGCACTTAATTAAAATAGGCTTACCGGTAATTAATAAATATTATTTTACAACAAATCAACAATCAAAACCATGATATTTATGTTTCAATCATAATTATCTAATTAATTTCATTCATATAATAATCCACCAGTTTGTGGCTGCTACTCAACCAATCAATTCACTAGCCTTTGTGTTTGATGGAGTGAACTATGGAGCTTCTGATTTTGCATACGCAGCATGCTCTCTCGTAAGTTCACACATGCCCTTTTTCATTCTTTATCATATTTTGCATATTTAATTATCCAAAATTATCGATTTTAGGTTGCGTTGGAGATTTCAATTCCACTATTGATATTGTCAAAACAATATATATGTTGATATAAATTTCATATTATAAATCAATTTTGTATGATTTAGTTAGATTTAAAAATATACTTTTTAACATGATATCATAGTTATGTAATGACCTATTCTATCAAATTTTATAAGATTTATTGTTTTATCCGCTATTTGACCGTTATCAGACCATTTATAAATATACAATTTTACGTTTGAGATGTATGTGTCTCAACGTAAAGAATGTGATAACAATCTCGTATCGACTATAGATAAAGTCAATCACAATATATATAAATGAATGAAAACTTTATTTTATAAATCGATTTTGTAAGATTGAATTAAATTTCAAATATATCTATTAACATACTACTTTCTTTTTAGGTGGTGGTGTCCATAGTAAGTGTAGCCATAGAGTTTGTTCTCTACAGGGCCAAACATTTCATTGGGATTTGGATTGCACTAACCATATATATGACTCTTCGCATGTTGGCTGGTGTATGGAGGTAATTAAACTTTGCATGTTATTCAGTTTAACTTTCATGATATTATAACTTTTCTTGTAGTAAACATAAGTATATATATATATATATATATATATATATATATAAAATCACACTTTTATAATATACAGAAGAAGTATTTAAGTGTAAGTCTAAGTTTCACATTGGTTATAAATGAAAAAGTAAAGTACTATATATATCAGGTCTTATTGGTATTGTATCTTCTCAGTTAACCCCTTCTTTAAACCTAATATTTTGTTGTAACATTATATGTACAAAAACCTAATTGGTTGAATCGTGCTTGATAATTGCACATGCAGGATGGGAACTGGGACAGGACCATGGCACTATCTCAGAGGTTGTTCATTGACTTAATTAGCACATACAATTATTTAATCGCCAGACAAATTTTGTTGTCGAGTATTTTACTTGTTCTGTATTCATATCACGATCTCACTTTCCCCTTATACGTAGGAACTTTATTATATATTTTTGTAATACATCTAGGTTTGCTTCATTCACACTCATTATTTTACTTTTTGTAATACATCATTGCTTCATTTACACGTTATATATATCATATTGTGGTTTTCAGAAGATTCATATATATATTGTGTTTTTGCATTGCGTAAAATTTCAGAGTGTAGTCGTTTACTTCAATTTTTTCAAGCCACGTTAAAGCATATAATTAAAATTTGTAGATTGTCATTTTGAACCACACCAAAAAATAAAAATTAAGGGTTGTTGATAGGGTATTAGAGCAACATATATAACACTGGAGCAAAGTTTTTCAAGAATCATTAGTATGTGAATTGTAATTGTTGAATAATGATTAAATAATTCACCTCTACCAATAATAATTAATACTAGAAATTCACATTAAGTGGAGATAATAAGTGATGCTTTTTTGATTGACAAAAAAAATTACATAAAATGAACTTCCAATCCTTTTATAAAATCATTTCGAAATACGGTTCAAAACCCAAGGTAAAAAATACAAAATAAAAATAACAAAATATTGTGGTAAAGAAAATTGAATTCAATTCATGTTCTAACATTTTAACAAAATCCTACATTACTTGATCACTCTTTGGAACCTATTAATTAATACCTACACAACTCATGATTTGAACTAGAATGTGCAACATTTTGTTGTTCATGTGTTATGTTGGTTCCATTTCTAAATTATGTAACGAGAAATTAGATTCTCCAGAGATAGCAACTTGTACTTTTGCATTCCGACCCAAGTAAATTCTCGGTAGTATCTACACCCTGCATCCAAAATTTTATTCTTTTATTATTTGTACCCAACTTTTTTTTCCATACTAGAGTCACAACTGCTATATATACGAGAAAAACTATTTAGACTATAGAGTCTAAAAAAGTTAGACCATGAAATAGAAGAAAAGAGAACTCCCACGAATGGAGGTAAGCTACATCATTTTATCTTTATAGTGTAGATATCTATCAAAAGACACGAGACAATGGTAAGACCGGACGAGGCGGGTCAGCACGGGCCAAGACAAGACAACCCAGGTTGATAGTAGAGACATGATGACTCAGATCGACAGTCGAGATGAATTAGTCTAGACCCATGACCGAGTGGGTTGGCTCGAGCCTACGATCGAGACGAGTCACACTGGGTCCATAATTGACTCGGGTCCTCGGCCAAGAATGACTAACCCAGGCCCACGACCGAGATTGGTCGGCCTGGGCCGACAGTCTAGATGAGTCTGACCGATGATCAATATTTCTTGGATCGGACCGATTATCGAGATAGACTGACCTAAATCGAACATTTAATAATATATTTTAAAAAAATTAGTATATTTTTCATGTTTATACAGGACACCCATGAATTGGCCTTGACCCAAAAGACTTTTGTGGCCCTTTTGGCTCTATGGGCTTTTTTAATTCTGGATTTTTCTTAATTGGAGACTTTTTGATGTTGTGGATTTTTTTGACCCCGACCCTAGTAGCCAAGGCCAAGCCCTGTAAGCCGGACCAAATTGCATCATGCTAGTAGAACCTATCTCTCTCCCACCTTTATTCCTTTCAATAGCTCTTTCAACGGCTTTTCGGGTACAAATTTATAAAAAAAATTAAAAAAAAAAAGAAATAAAGTATTTGTTTAATATTATAAAATTCCATAAAAAATTTTATAAAAGAAATATAAAGTTTGTGTCTAATTATAAAATTCCATAAAAATGTTATAAAAGAAATATAAAGTTTGTGTCTAATTATACGATTTCACACAAAAAAACGTTACATGAAAAAGATAAAGTTTGTGTTTAATTACAAAATTTCATTAAAAAAAAAAAAAACCATTAAAAAAAAAAAAAACCGTTACAAAAAAAGAAGGTGGATTTTGTTTTAATTTTTAAGAATGAGAATGTGTAAGAATAAAAATGTGTGTGTATTTAATTATAAAATATAAAATTTTATAGAAAAAACGTTACAAAAGGAAGATTGTTTAATTACAAAATTTCATGAAAGAAGTTATAAAAGAAAGATAATTTTTTTATTTAATTATAAAATTTCATAGAAAAAAACGTTACAAAAGGAAGATAAAGCTTATGGTTAACTACAAAATTTCATGAAAAAAGTTATAAAAGAAAGATGAAGTTTTTGTTTAAAATAAAATTTCATAAAAAGAACGTTAAAATGGAATATTAAGGAACATAAAGTTTGTGTTTAATTATAAAATTCTATACAAAAAACGTTACAAAAGGAAGATGGAGTTTGTTTTAATTATTAAGAATGAGAATGTGTGTATTTAACAATAAAATTTCACAAAAAACGTTACAAAAGGAAGACAAAGTTTATGTTTAATTTATAAAATTTCATAAAGAAAAAAACGTTACAAAAGAAGACAAAGTTTGTATTTAATTACAAAATTTCATAAAGAAACTGTTACAAAAAGAAGATGAAGTTTGTGTTTAATTATAAATTTTAAAAAAACGTTATAAAAGGAGTATAAGGAAGTTAACGTGTGTATAATGTAATTTTAAATAAAATTCAGGACACGAGGGATTTAATCATTAAATTTTATAAGAATAATTAAAATTAAACCATATTGTTTTTAAACAATTTCAAAAATACTATAGTTTTTATTTTTTATTTTTTTAATATCCTATTGTATTGAAATATTGCATCTTTTCTATGATTTTGGATAGTCAATATATCATATTCTTATATATTTCATTAAATTTCTATAGCTTCCAAATAATTTATTAGGATCAATTTTAATATAATTATTATAAAATATAAAAAACTTTACATATATAGAGAGTATGAGATCAATTTATTATTATATATAAATTATATTCTTTTTATATATTACATGCATTCATTCATGCCTTCTTATGCATTATTTTTCTCCAAATTTTCATTTAGTGGTCCATTATTTTTGTTGATTATTTTATAGCAATATATGAATCACGCATTAGTTTCAATTATTTGCGAGTTCTAGGGCTTCTGCATGCCGTGTTTAATTATCTTGCATGTAACTGATTAATTCATTAAGAAAAAGACAACATTAATTCAACAAAAACTATAGACGAGAAAAATAATAATGTTATAAACTTGTATAGACTGCTATAAATACATCACTTCCTTCTTGTGATCTTTCCACGACAAACTTCAAGGTTAACTTTCATTAATTTCCTTTCATTTGTAAGGAAAAAAAAAAAGATTATTACTTCAATAATCTCTAATATATTTCATGCGTTAATCTTTGAATACATGCTTATAACTATTTGCATTTGAAATTTCTCAGATTGAACAAGAACATTGTTTAGATCTGTGATTATTTGAAAGCTACAAGACCATGGAGAACATCAATGGCAGTTCCGAAGAAGCTAACAACAACAACAAACGAGGAATTCCATTCTTGGTTTTCTTCAAAGACGCAAGGTCCACATAATTTCTTTATGTTTTAAAAAAAATTAATAGTTAGGATGTTCATGTTTTGTTCTTAAAAACTTGGTTTAATTATTTGGAACATATCCAGTTTATTTCCAAAATTTCAAGATGGTATCTACTTTGTTTCAATTTAGTACCAAAATTCGATTTTGTGCATCAAATAGTACATCCCGTTAATTTTTCGCAATTAACAGCGTGCCACGTGTCAGTCTCTGGATTTTTTAATTTTTTTTTTTGTAATTTTTTGTAATTTTGTAATTTTTAATTTTTTAAAAAAAACAAATTTGTCGCGTGTCAAATCTTGATGTCACACATGGCATTGTCAGTCACACGTGACAACGTGTCAAGATACCTGCCAAGTGTCATTGTCTTGATTTCAACTTAGTCTCCACATATGTCTATTGTTTTAATTTAGTACTCATATATGTTTATTTGTTTCAATTTAGTCACGCTTTATTTGTTTCAATTTTGTCCGAATATTTTTTTATAAAATAGATAAATATTGTGTCTCCCTTAAGATCAAATTTATTATTTATATAAATGTTATATTTATATTTGTTATTAAACTGGGTATATTCTGAGTAATTAAACCTAAAAACCTATAAAGATTTTGCTTTCCTAAATTTACTTTTCTACATTATTTATGTCATATTTAATTACAATGCAACATGCTTTTAAACATCTTACATCAAATTCATTCAAAAAATGAGTTATATTTTTGGTATGTATATTACTTTTTAAAACATAAACGGACATATTATAACAAATCCCATATATATATATATATATATATATATATATATATATATTAGAATGTTAAATTTTAATATTTAAAATAGATGAATTTATCTTTAGAAGGAAAAGAAAGTGATATTTAATTTGCATTTATATGGATCTAAGAAAAAATAAATGTAATTTTGGAAGAGCTAACACTGAATAATGTGAAAATGTAGAAATATTTTGAAGGTGGATTCACTTTGTAGAGAGATATTAGGGATTGCACTCCCTTCTGCTCTTACTGTTGTTGCTGATCCCATTGCTTCATTGATAGACACAACATTCATAGGCCACTTGGGTATTCATTCATTTCTCTCTTCATTGCCAACATTACTTTATAATTTCACAAATATTCCTTCCTAGATACTTCAAATAAAACACCAATGTTTGAACATGTTTTACTCATAAACTATCTCTCACATGCTCCTTAATAAAGAAAGTGTTCTATCTAAACCATTCATAGTTGGTTTAAATATGTTTAGTAACGTAAAATTTGAAACGTTTATGTCTCAAATTTTAATACAATTTGATTTTTAAATTTTTAAAATGGACACATAGAATCTTTTTAACCTAATTGCGTTAAATTATTTTGATGTGTTAAGTGACATTTCGAGACTGACGTTTAAAGTTGTTTAGACTAGAGATGTCAAAATGGGTTTCAACCCGTGAGCCAACCTGGCTCATCACGGGTTTGAGCCGGGTTGGGTTGAGAAAAATTTAACTTTTTTAAAAGTGGGTTGAACTCAACCCGGCTCACTTAACCCACGGGTTAAACGGGTTTGAGCTGGGTTGAAGGTGGGTTGACCCACTTAACCCACCAACATTTTTTTTCAATTTTTTTATTTTTTTAAATTTTCTTTTAATTTTTTTTAAATTGTTTTAATAATTATTTACTACTCCTATTATATTTGTTCACAATTTCATATTTTTAAATGCTAGAATTTGCTTAATTATATTTGAATTGTTTGAATGTTTAATTAATTTGATTGTCAAGTTATATATATGTTGGTACTTTAATCTTTAACTATAATCTTTATAGTAAATTACTCAAGTAACTGTCTTATAAACAATTTTTTCTAAATTAGCATGAAAAATATGTATAGTTTTTTTATTTATATTTTTTTGAATAGCATGACAAAAAATTTGTAATATTAGTCATGCTTTCTTAGACTAATGGATACTTTCTTGGAAATAATTCTTCATATATTGGTGGTGAGCATGATCAAAACATTGGTTCTTGATTTTACTATGATTGTCATCTCATGGGTTACTTAAAAATTTATTTAAATATTTGAATACTAAAAAAATAAATAAATAATTTTTTTAGGTGGGTTGGTGAGCCAACCCACTTAACCCACCAACCCGTGGTGGGTTGAGCCGGGTTACAAAATTTCTGGCTCACCAGAAGGTGAGCCGAGTTGGGTTCACTCATTTTGAACCCGGCTCGTGGTGAGCCAACCTGTGTGAGCCGGGTTGGCTCACTTTAACATTTCTAGTTTAGACTGGTTGACACATTTTATCTCAAATGTCAGTCCTAGAAAGTCGTTTAACACGAAAAAAAAATTAATACAGTTAGTAGTAGCGGATCTTGACCAAACTTTTTGGGAAAGTCAAAATAATATATTCAAAATGCATATATTTAATATTATTGTCACTAATTCAATAAAAACGAGTACATAATTTAGTGTAATTATAACTATAAAAAAATTACTCATATTTAAAGGATGGTCCATCATTTTTTTCATTTTTTCAACTATTTTTTTCTCAATGTAAATAACTATATTATCTGCAGGTATTCATCTTCCATTGTATCAATGTGCATAAATTGATTCAAAACAACTATGATAATCAATTCATAATTAAGAATCAACCATGAAAAATCCCATAATACATAACTTGTTCTTCTATACGCATAAAAAGTGATATAAAATGGTTGAGAGAAGAAATAGTGTTAAGTATTAGACAAATATTTCATTATCAAGTGAAACAAAAGAAAGTTACATTTTTTTTCTTTGAAAATGAAAGAGAATTTATGAAAAAATGAGTTTCTGTCTATTTTCTTTTTTCTTTTTCTTCCCGTAATAAGAGTAAATATATAAGTGTGAGAAATGAATAAAATATGTGAGAAACTCAAAAGACAATAAAAGAGAAAATAAAATCTATCTTAATAAAAAAAAATTCTTTATTATATTTGATTTTATATTTTATTATTTATTAACATTAAATGTTGTACTTTACAAAACAAATAAAAAAATACATAATTTACGATTCATTAACTTTTTAATATATTACTTAATTTAAAAAAAATACACATAATTTAAAGAATTTAAAAATACATATAATTTAAGGAATGTAAAAATACATATAATTTTAAAATTTTCAAAATACAAATAATTTTTAAAAAAATCAAAAAGTTTGATGGCCTCCATCTTTCCCTTCTATTTTCCCACTAATCGATAGATTAAAATGACTGAACTAATTTATTTTTAAAACTTAAAAATCAAAATATATCAAGATTTTGAATATTCAAATTTATGAATTAAATATATATATATATCCCAATTATGCAAAACATCACACTTATCATATACTAACTTCAATCTTCCTTTAGAATTTAATTTTGACATATAAACTTTCTTTCTTTTGTTTTTGTTCTCTTTTTTTTGTTGTATATGTATAGGACCACTTGAACTTGCTGCTGCAGGAGTTTCCATTGCTGTGTTCAACCAAGCTTCAAGAATCACAATTTTTCCTCTTGTTAGTATCACAACTTCCTTTGTGGCTGAGGAAGATACCATCCAAAACTTGGCCACCAAACAAACACAAAATGATAATACTAAACTAGAAACAGATAATGTCGATGAAGCTCCAAAAGAATCAAACAATGTTGAAGCTACAAAGAGTTCTAATGTGGAAAAAGTTGACGCAGGGAACATGGACATAAATAATGAAAATGGTAAGTTTTCTCTATCCACATCATTAAACCTATTTTTTATAAATTTTCTTCAAGAAGAAAACCGTCTTAATACATCCAATAGTCGAGTCTAGATTCTCTTATGGTTTTTTGGATGTTGTCCTCTGTTAAGTATTAAAAATATACTGTGTTAATACTTTAAATATCTTTTTAATATATATTAAAATTAGTAGTAATCAGTGTATTAAGGAAACACAACATAGAAACAACACGAAAAAAACTCAATAAAGAATCGAAATTGTCCAATAATCTTACATATTTAGAAATCGAAGCCAAGATCAACTTAAATACACATTCATCATTATGCTTTCGGAGACATTTTTTAAAAATAAAATCATAACGAAGTTTTAGATTCTAAAATAAACAATACATCAAATGCAGTTATGAATTCTAACAATATCATTTGACAGACTTAGAAATAATCATTTAAGAGACTGTGTGTTTGTCGACGTGTGAATTTGTCTGTAATACATTATTACATAAGATATTTATGTCCAAATCTTGTTCACTATTATGGTTTTCTGATGATTAATTTTAATTTTTTGGTTTAATTTTCAGAAAATGTAATGACTAAGAGGAAGCAGAAAGTTGGGAAGAAGGTTATTGCTTCTGCATCAACAGCCTTAATTTTTGGAACAATCCTTGGCCTCCTTCAGACTGCAATCCTTTCATTTGCAGCAAAACCTCTTCTTTATGCAATGGGTCTAAAACATGTAACTTCATTTTTCCATCATCATCATCAACTAACATATACTTCTATTCATAATATTTATTTTGAACAAAATAATCCAGTGCATCTTATTTTTATTGTAGTACTTTTATTTTTATAATTATTTTATTTGTATATTAGTACGTAGGATAAAATATATACGACGGTAAGAGATTTCATATTGATTAAAAATAAGATGAATTTATAGTATATATTAGAAGTCTCACATCAACTAAAAATAAGACCAATTCATAATATATAAATCGGTATAATCTTTATCTTACAAGTTGGTTTTATCACTTCTAACTATATAACTGAATATAAATCTTATTTTACATGTTAGTTTGTAAAAGTGCAAACTAATTGTAAGATTGAGTTAAACTTAAAATTTACTTCTCAAATTTAAATTTAGGTAATTAAGTTTTTTTAATTATAAATTAATAGTGAATTTCTTTTGTTGTATTTAGGATTCTCCAATGCTAAATCCAGCAGAGAAATACCTAAGATTAAGATCAATAGGGTCTCCTGCTGTTCTTCTCTCTTTGGCCATGCAAGGAATCTTTAGAGGTTTCAAAGACACAACAACTCCTTTATATATCATTGGTAGGTTCAAATTATTTTTCTATTAATTATGAATTTTTTTTACTCACACACTTTATTCAACTAATTGAACTAATTATGTGAATACATAAGGTGTCTTTGATATTTATTATTCAATCAAATTTAATTTTATTCCTTAATGAGTCCAGATTTTTTACTGATTTTTTTGTGTTGTTTTTTGCTGAACATTAAAAATACACTGTGTTGATATTTTAAATATCTTTTTAATATATTTTAAAACGTCAAAATTAGTGGTAATGTATTATAAAGACATAGTAGAGGAACAATACAAAAAATCAGTAGAGAATCTAAATTCTTCCTTAACATATTGATTGGATAAATTTTTAGTTTTTCAATATATTTATTTCCTTTTTAATTTTGTTACGGTAAAAAACTGTCATAAAATATTCTTTTGTATTATATGTTGAAATGTTTATCCTAAGTACGTTTTTTTTTTTTTTACTTAGTTTCGGGATATGCTTTCAATGTTCTATTGGACCCAATACTTATCTTTTATATGAAATTGGGCCTCAAAGGTGCAGCCATGGCCCATGTTATCTCCCAGTAAGTCTTTTTACTTTGTCATATTTCATAACAATGCAGCTTCTTCCTGCACCTCAATAAATTCTACCCTGCACCTCCATAAAATAAAATACGTTTGTGTCATTTTGGAATTGCGTAATTTGAAAAGTAAAAATAACTTTTAGAATGTTCAATTTAGAAGTACTTTTTATTTTATAATTTAGAAAAAAAAAAAGATTTTGGAATTGTATAATTTAAAAATCAAATATGACTTTCTAATTGTAAAATCTAGAAGTGAAAAATGACCTTCAAATGTTGAAGAGAGTTAAAAAAAAAAAAAAGCTTCTGAATTATACAATCCGGAAGTCATTATTTAACTTCCTGATTACATGATTTTGAACATTATCTTATTTTCTAAAATACATTAATCTAAAAATTATTTTTTATTTTCAGATTACACCAAAATCATTTTGTTTCTACGTTACATAATTCGGAAGTATTTTTGATTTTTGAAATTGAACGATCCATTACACTATTTAAAAGTCATTTTTTCCTTCCATAAATAACTTCTAGTTTGTATAATTATAAAAATAGAAAAAAAAATTATATGGGAATGCACAGGAAAATTTATGGATATGCAAGAAGAAACTGTATTTAACAATAGGTTATTTATTTTTGTGTTAATAGAAATAACAGTTTTTAAGAATATGTGTATTCTTATAGGTACATGATGGCAACCACCCTCCTTTTATTCTTGATGAAAAGGGTGCACCTTCTACCTCCTAGCATAAAGGATTTGCAGATTTTCAGATTTCTCAAAAATGGTAAATGCTTGCAATTAACTAATTTCAAAAAATAATATTTCCTTTTATAGGCAAAATTATAATATAAAAGATTTAAATTTTTTAATTATTTTTAATTTTTTAAAAGAAACACTATTAAAAATTCTCATATTATATGAAATTTTTTCTTGCAAATTTGTTAAAAAAAATTGCAAGAAAAGATTTTTTTCTGACATTTTTTCTAAGAATTTTAATTGGCAGGTAATTCTTTCGTGGATGATCATTTCTTACAAAATTATCTACAAAATTTGCAAGTATTTCTTATAAAATTTGTTGCGAAAAATGTTTTATACAAAATATTTTGCAAGAAAATTGGTGGCAATTTCTTGCAAATTTTTTTTAACAACAAAATTTGTAAGTATTTCGTATGAAAAAAAATTCAAAACAAAATTGACAGAAAATATAAGTTTTTTTAATAGTGAAAAAAGGGATCAATAGACCAAAGGTGGACTAATCACCAGGTTTGACGGACTAGACTAATCGGACTAAAGTAGACTGGTGGGTTTAAAATGCCAACCAGATTTGTATTTTTCTTGACGAACCGGACTGCCAAGCCAGACCTGCTTTGACACTCCTGATAATTGAGAAAAAAAATCTTTGGGATTTATTAAACTAATTTATTTTATGGTAAGTTTGATAATTTTGTTGTGCAGGGGGTTTATTGTTGGTAAGGGTAGTTTCAGTGACATTTTGTATGACCTTAGCATCATCATTGGCAGCAAGACTTGGTTCCATTCCAATGGCTGCATTTCAACCAGGTCTTCAGATCTGGTTGGCATCATCCCTTCTTGCTGATGGTTTAGCAGTTGCAGTACAGGTTCACTTTCTTTTCTAACCCTAATTTCCTTTCATTTCATTACTTAATATTATACATTTAACATCACATTGAAAATTTTTACCTTGTAAACTGATAACTATTTTTTTTAATTAAAAATTAAAATAAAACATATTTTATAAGAATATTCTTTTATAATATATTATTTTAATGGTTAAATACGTTTTTGTTCTCTAAGTTTCAGTAAAATTTGGAATTAGTCATTTTTCAAAACTTTCGACCAATTTAATCTTTCATATCTAAAAATACGTGAATTTAGTCATTTTAATCAAATTTTGTTAAGTTTATATGATGTTTCAAACGTATTTTATGATAATATTTGAATTGTTTATACCGTTTAACACATTTCCGCTTTAATGTTAACTTAAATATTATCATAAAATGCGTTTAAAATATCAAATAAACTTAATAAAATTTGGTAAAAAATGACTAAATCCACGCATTTCTAAAAATGAATGACTAAATTGGTATAAAGTTTCAAAGAGAAACTAATTCCAAAATTCACTGAAACTTGAGGGACAAAAACATATTTAACCTTTATTTTAATAATATAAATATGTATTAGTATTGAAACATATATTATTAAAATATATAAATTTAAGTTATAATAGAATAATTTAATATATATATATATATATATATATATATATAAACGTAATAATTATTTTAACTTATTTGATTAGAATATTAATTAATTATCATGGTTTACAGACAATTCTTGCAAGTTCCTTTGCTGAAAAAGACTATAACAAGGCTACTGCTGCTGCAACAAGAACCCTACAATTGAGTTTTCTTTTGGGAATTGGACTCTCTCTTTCAGTTGCTCTTGGATTATACTTTGGAGCTTCAATATTTTCCAAAAATGCAAGTGTTGTGCAATTAATCAAAATAAGCATGCCGGTATGCACCCTTTAAAAACCATGAAAATCATATCAAATTATCACTTTCACACACTTTTCCAATGTTTAATTTGTTAGGAATCTAAATATATATTGAAAGTTAACTATGAAATAAAAATGAAAAAATCGAGTAATATATAAAAGAATAAAAATTCATTGTATCAATTGTTAGGAAGTAGACTTTAAGTCTAATTCTAGGATAGATTTTCAAAAAAATTCTCTGACATCATTTTAGAAGTGGGTTTAAAGTCTTACTCAATTCCACAAAACTAATTTGTAAGATGAGGTTTGTTTTCCATTTATATACTATGAAATAGTCTTATCTCTTGTTGATATGTACTTCCAACGTCATTGAGTATATTAATAGTTAGGAAGTGAGTTTTAAACCTACTTATAAGATAGGCTTTCTAAAAGATGGTTCTGATACCATTTTAGAAGTGAGTTTAAAGTTTAACTCAATCCCACAAAATCAACTTATAAGATGAAGTTTATTTTTCACTTATATATTATGAAATTATCTTATCTCTAGTCGATACGAACCTCTAACTTTAAATATCTAATATCTCAGTTATGAAATATTATTAGACGGTGGGATAGCACGTGAAGTGGTTATGATGAATATCAATGTGATGCAGAGATATTATTACACAGTCTCCAATCATATACCTACAATAGTTTATCTCACATGGGAAAATGAGACTCACATCTAAACCCTAAAACTAATCACATGTTACTGTCGTTGAAGGAACTATTATTTGCTTTTGGTATGTTTTGAAATAAATGATTGATTTGTAATTAAGACATAAATCACCACCATTAGTGATATCTAAACAATTTTCTGATATCATTTATTTCCCCAGTTTGTTGCAGCTACTCAACCAATCAATTCACTGGCCTTTGTCTTCGATGGTGTCAATTATGGTGCTTCTGATTTTGCTTATTCTGCATATTCTTTGGCAAGTTCACGTGCTTTTCTTTAGACATGCTTTGGTCCTTCAAGTTTCAGTGAAATTTGGAATTAGTTTTTTTTTTTAAATTTTGATCAATTTAGTCTTTCATCTTTAAAAATACGTGAATTTAGTTTTTTTAACCAAATTTTGTTAAATTTATCTGATATTTTAAGCGTATTTCATGATAATATTTTGACACGTTTTCGTTTCAATATTAACTCAAATATTATCATAAAATGCGTTTAAAATATCAAATAAACTTAATAAAATTTGGTAAGAAGTACTGAATCCATACATTTCTAAATATGAAAAACTAAATTGGTATAAAGTTTGAAAGAGAGACTAATTGCAAAATTCATTGAAACTTGAGGAACCAAACACATATTTAACCCTTGTTTTTTTCTTCCTTTTCATGATATCTCACCTTAACCAAACTTTGATTATTTTTTTTTCTACTCTTTTTGTTTAGGTTTTGGTGTCATTAGTGAGTATTCCTGTAGAAATTTTTCTCTTCAGAAGTAAAAAGTTTATTGGAATATGGATTGCATTAAGCATATACATGATTCTTCGTATATTAGTTGGTATATGGAGGTAAATTTCACCTTCTCTATTCAATCTTCTAACTACTTTCAATGCAATCTTTTCTCAATTTTTGAGAACATCAAAATATATACGATACATGTTGAATCTTAAAAATATATATAAATCATCGATAGATTTTGAAGTATCAACATAGTTGAAATATCACACTATATAGTAATTTTTATAATAACTTATTTGAAACCTTAAAAATATATTAATATGAGTTAAATATGTTTTTGTTCCCTCAGTGAAAATTGAAATTAGTCTCTCTTAGAAACCTTGAATCAATTTAGTCCTTCATCTTTAGAAATGTATGGATTTAATCCTTTAAACCAGATTTTCTTAAATTTATTTGATATTTCAAACACGTTTCTCAGCTAACATTGAAGCGAACATGTGTCAAACGGTGTAAACAAACTAAAATACTATAATGAAATGTATTTGAGACGTTAAATAATCTTAATAAAATTTGGTTAAATTGACTAAATTCACGCATTTTCAGAGTTTGGAGACTAAATTGATTAAAAGTTTCTAAGAGAGACTAATTCAAATTTTCACCAAAAGTTCATATTTAACCAAAAAATTATTATATTCTAAAATATTAAAATCAGTATTAAATAATATATTTTGAAAACTAAAAAAAAAAAGCAGAAAATCTGATTTTGGATACAAAACCAAAAGGATTATCCATTGAGTTTCCAATAATATATAGGCTTGTTTTAAGAATAAAGGCTTTTTAATAAAATGTCATTTGTATATTAACTATTTTTACATTTTTGAATGAACTTAATTAAAACAAACACAAAATCAGGAAAAATCATTAAACTACTTTTTGTCTATTTATAATTTTTTTTTTCAGCACAAACATGCAAGATCTCCTCTATTGAAAATACGGAATAGAAAATCTAAAAACCCTATTCTATTTAATGATTTACATATGAACAGTATACATAAGTCAGTTTTACATTAATTATCAGTAAATAAAAAGTACTATTATTATATATTTGGTTTTCAACATAACTATTATAAAAAGTTATCAAACTTACAATATGATGGTTCACAAAAAATAAAATAAAAATCATTACTTACAAGATAACTCAACAAATTTATAATGTGTTAGAAATTTAAATATAATTTGTAAATTTTTTATATGCAGGATGGGAACTGGAACAGGACCATGGTTCTATCTTAGAAAACAACCATGGCGTCACATGAGAAGCCACTTATTACCATAGAAACATCAATCTTATCAACAAGAAACACCACTCTTTTTTTTTTATCATTTTTGTACTCATAGGATCTCTATCTAGGGTTCCTATTTTAATATTTTGGCATTAATTTTGGTGATAACTTATCTTGAACTGCTCCACATGTGTTATGTTATACATCGTATTCTGTTTCGTCACTTTCAGGAATTAGAAATGTGTTCTGTTCGTATAAATCTTCATCACGTGACTTTTTACAAGATTATGATTTTCATTGTCAGTCTCTAAGTTTTAGTGTGTCGGATGGAATACTTATTACTAGGTTAAAATATTAATTAGGACGTAATTTTTTTTACTCAAAAACTGTTAGAGTGCTTGTTTGGTTCTGTGTCAAAATGATATAAAATTGATCTTTTAACATAGAATCAGTATGTGTTTGATTTTCAAAATCAATTAAAGAGTAAAAAATTCATGTTGAATGAGAAGCAACTCATTCTTGTTTCTGTGTTGGAAAATTAATTCAGTTAGAATCAACTCTTCAACGCGGAACCAAACACACCTAAAGTCCAAATACCATAATTTGATTGTGACTCGGTCCAATCTACCTTTATTAGAGAATAATTAATGTCACTTATAGCATGATATTCATATTTTTTATATTTACATTTCGAACACTTTAAATAAATTTACTTTAAGCACGGTCAATACACAAAAAAAATTATTAAAAAAAAAACATGAAAAATATATTAAATTTATGATAAAATTATATCGTATGCATGTAAAGAAGAAAAAAAACTATCCATAATAAATTTCGCACACTCAATAGTTATATGTTTTTATGAGTTTTTGTTTTTTAAGAATAATATGATTACTAAAAAAAATTTACCTAGTTATAAAGAAAAAGAGACAGAATAAAATAGTGAGTCAACTTTGTATGAATTTTCTGAAGGTATTAAAATATTATTATTCATTTACATAATATTATTACCCTTATAAAACAATTATAAACATGTGATGCTAATCTAAGAAATACTATTGGAGTTGGTGGTATAATATGTACCCTCACTTGAAAACTTATATTCTTGATAAAAGTTGGAGAAGGTGGATTCAGATTTTTTATTTTTATTTTTTGAAGGAGATTGATTTGATTCATCCTTATTTTCTTCATGGTTATCAAGAATCTTACAACCAACAAATGGAATATAACTTTTCTTCGTGTTCTTGTGTTTAATGGCTTGCTAGATATGAAATTTTAGATGCGAATACTTTTTTTTAATATATATGTTTCACAAACTTTGCCACCTTTACATTTGTTCTTTATTCTTTATTTTACCCAGTCTAGTAGAAACAAAAATAATATTGATTATTTAATTTAAAGCAGAAAAAATATGGAATATAATCTATTAATTTTCACCAAATTGTATTTACCTTTGTATTTTTCTCCTAAACTTTTACCAAATCAATTAAATTATACATCTTTTAAAACCTTTTTTTTCTATATTAATTATATATTTCTATCCTATGTTAAAGAATTATATATTAAATTTTAGTTTTTACAATTTTTCTACTTATTTTCTATTTCCAATTCAATTTTATTTTGTATCTAGTTTTTCCAACTTATTTATTCTCTATTTTTGTTCTTGTTATTTCTTTCTTCTAAATCAAAGAAAAAAATACACATTTTCGTCTTGGTTTGGTCCATCCTGTATTTGAGGTTGACTTGTCCCACATAAGAATCCCAGTCTAATTTTTTTGGCTCACTCTATATGATGATTAGTTTACAAGCATGTGGATCAGCATGCATAAATAAAAGGAAAATATTTTTTTAACAACTAAATTTTGACAACTTTCTATTACAATTGAGGTGACATCTTCTTAGTGATTTCTCATTTTTTATTTTTTTATTTTTTCTATATTCCAAAAGCACTTAGAATATGTCATCTCATGTTGTAAAAGAATGTTATCAAAATTTAATTGTAAAAATATCATTGTCCTAAATAAAATTTGAGTTAATTATGTTTTTGGGCCTTAAACTATTAAGTGGTTTTGGTTTTAATTACTCTTTCAAAATTTGTACTAATTAGTTCTCTATCCTTTTGAAATTCATTGAATTAGTCTTGAATAGCTAATGGCATAAGTTTTTCTTTTAGGTGGCATATGGAGTACCATGTAGCAAATTATTTAATTTAAAAAATGAAATTAATTCTCCATTTCATCTTCTTCACTTTGTTAGGGCACCCATCCATGATTCTCGATTTTCAGCACTTTCATCCATTTTCAACATGTGAGGTCATCATCTACCTAACACAAACATTGTCATTGCTCACCCCTGCCACTCAAATTTGCCGTTGGCTTCGTGGTGACCAAAAGTATCTCATTAGCAACCAATTTTAGTGACAAAAAGTTATTAGTTACTATAGTGACTAATTTAGATATCAATTTACAAAATTTAAGTTGAATTATTAATCAAGTAAGGTGAAAGACTTTTTGACTACATCTTAATAAACATTATAGTTTGTTACGCTCAACATTTTTTACATTACAAACAGAGGCGAATCTTAGACAAAAGATTCAAAGGTGCCAAATTATTATTTTTTTTTAAATTTATTTTATCTAATTATAAAAAACTTAGAAAATTACTTTTCATTATCTTTAATTATTAAATTCACATGAAATTCTTAAGATTTGATTGAGGTAGATGAATTTTTTTCATGTCCATCACAAGTCACAAGTTTTTCTCTTGAAAAAGAAATAATCAATTATTTTACTCATTATTATAAATTTTTCTAATATAAATTTATTACTACTCATCTATTTAGAAAAAGATAAAATTTATCGTTAGTTTTCGAATTTTAATCCAAATGAAAACCCCAAAAACCCATATCTAAAATCTAAAAGAAATCATAGATCTAGAAGCAAAATCCTAGATCCAATAACCCTAATTCAAGAACGAAGAACGAAACAAAAGAGAATGTGAAAATGTGTTTTTCAGTTCACCACTAGTTTCGCAAATCCAATGCTAACCTCTATTTCGCATTTTGTCATTGTCTGAACGTTATTCCATCATCGCCTAACCAACTTCGGTCACGTCACAGTCTTTCAGCCAGTGCTTGGTTTCATTCGTGAGTCCACTTTCTTTTCTCTTGTTTAAGCTCACTAACTCACTCTCTTCTTTCTCCCTTCACGTAATGTTATATATATATTGTGAATTATTTAAATTATTTTTATTATTTCTGTTTTAAATTATTTAAACGCCTCTTATTTCTTAATTTTTTTATGTAAATTATTTTTTTTATTTCTGTTTTCTAAAAGATCAATTTTTTTCATTTTTAATTGATTGAGACTGCTTTATAGTAATTGTGGTTGTTTAAACTTATGTGCTAACTTATTTTGTGTGATGAACTAACTTATTTTAGAATTATTGAATTATTGTTTACTATTTCCATTAGTTGTGGTGATGAAATTTTGAATTGGTATGGTATTATATACATTTTTTTTCCTTATGAAATAGACTCTTACAAGCTTACGAGTCGAGTACAAATCTCTCATACTACTTTATGTAGACTCTCGAATTTGATAACCTTGATTTCAATTATTTATGTTAGGATAGTTACTATTGTAGACAAAAGTGACATAAAAATGTCACATATAATTAGATAATCAATGAAACATAAAATATCTTTTTTTTTATTGAATTTATACTTAATACTATGATCTTTAATGTAACTCTATTCTGCAGGGTCAATGAAGATCCTTTAACATCTTGTTTTTCGGTCAATCATTCCTTCTCTTGATCGTCTCTTCTGCTCAGCAGTAGCAGCATCGCTTGGATATACATACAAAAGGCACTTCAATGATCAAGTCAATAATGATCCGGTTATTGGAAAATTAAATATAATAATCAATATAACCTATCTACCTTACCAACCACTCTTATTTATAGTTTTTGTCATGGACTTTTGATTATGATTGACCTACATCATGACCCAGTCATACTTAAACATGATTAATTGGTTGCTTTGTACTAATACAATTTTCAAGCTTATATATTTGCCTGTGATGATTTACCATCTGATTGTCAAAAACCTAATCGACCAAACCAGAACCATACAAATTCGCACTTACATTTGGTTGGACCATATCAGCCCAAGTCTATCTAATCATCTTGATTCAGTGATTACAAACTCTTTTTATGATAGTTAAAATAGATTTTTTATATTAATTCTAGAATTAACATCGAATAAACAAATTTATACATATGACTCGTACTTTAGTATATTTTCTTATTTCTTTTAATTTTTTGTTTTCTTAAAATAGAAAAATACAAACAATAATATTTAGTGAGGCCAAATCATTCCTATTCCACGCTTACCCTACCACAAATATTCTCCATTATTATGAACATTGTTCACACTATGCAAATACTTTGTTTTGTAGAGTAATGAAGTGTAGGTCATGATTTTTATTTTATTTTATTTATTATTTGGTACTATTATTTCCTTTTTTTACTTTTTTTTGTTTTGGCCCTCGAAAGTCAGAAGCATGAGATTTGGTTGGATAAAGTTGCAGAGTGCACATGATATCACTCATCGTGGAAAGAAAATAAAAGCACGTGTCATCAAAAGTCCACATGCTGCATTTTCTTTTCACACACTTTCTTAAACTTTGGTCAAGGCTTTTTCATTTCTAGCCGAAAGAGATCAGTAAAAAACTCACCTTTTTTACAGACCAAAACTAAAATAATTGTTGGGATTGAAAATAAATAAATATATTAAAACGATCTTCATACATAAACACTTTTGTTCTCTTTTACATAATGACTCATTTTTATTAAGTTTAGGTAATTGACTTTATCTTTTTTACTCATTCTAATAGAATAATACAAAATTTATATCTATTTATATTCTATAATTTTGATGAAATCTTTTAATCGAGATAGAAACCTAATTTTTTTAATCAAAGTTAGATCTCTATATTAACTAAAGTTGTTTATGTAAACAATTGCTCTACAATAAATACATTATATACAGTTATGCAGGTTAAGCTATGTTTCTTAGAATTAGTTAACACAATTAGACGGTGCAGTGCTCTAATGTAAAATTTAAATTCACATTTTTTCATTTCATTAAAATTTAAGAGGGATTTGAATTTAGATTTCAGGATCCTCTCACTCAGAATTACAAAACATTACGTGTATAAAAATTTTACTAATTATATTTGTTAAGAAGACTCTTTTTCTCTCTCGATTTGTTGTATTACCAATAACAAAAGAAAATTCGGCAGAAAAAAAATAGTTAGAAAAATTGATGAAAGAAAAGATAAAAGAAGAGGGTCCCATTTGATTTTTGAAGAATGAAAAAATATGATAATTAAAAAAATCAAATAATTAAAGTCCATTCATATATTCTTAATATATGCTATCCTCTTTTAAATTCCTCGAATTTGATTCGTTTAAAGATATGTGTCAAAGGAGAGGCCAAAATGATCTTTAACGAAAAAGATAATTATATTTACAAAATATTTAATTCAAATTAACAGTAATTAAATCAAATTTATGACTGTAACATCCTATTAAAAATATTTCCAAGTTTTTCATATCTTTGACAGAAAAAAGTGGAGAAATTTTAAACACTCCTCTCACCCACTAATCATCCTATCTTTCTTCTCTCCAAAAATTTTAGTCCATAACAAAATCTAAACACCAAATTCTAGATGTTTTAGATTCCAAACTATTTAAGAACTGAAAAAATGTTAATATTTTCTAAAATATTTCTCATAAATTTCAATTATAATGTATTATGTATTATTGTCCTTTTCCTAATTGACAGAGTAACCTTAAAATGATTGATTGCAAAGTAGCAGGAATGGAGTGGTTTGCTCAGTTACAGTGAGTGCTGATAGGTTACACAATTTCTGCATACGTGGGAGTGGCTTAATGAAGAGGTGATAGATTCAATGCTTTTATTCAACAATTTGGTATATGAAGTTTGATAAACTAAAAACAATGCATATATTTGTGACAACAGGTCATGAATTAGGTGCAACCATAAACACCAACTATCAGTTGGGGCACAGAAGAATCACCCAATAAAATACCCCAACTACCACTTTCATAACACTAGAGTCCACTTTCTGCAGTGTTGCCAAGCAACATAATTAACACTATCCCCAGATCTTGAATTTTATCATTCAAACAGCACAAAAAGCCAAAAAGTTATTCCTTCAGTGGCTTCTTCACAGTTAAAAGATGATCTCAAGTTTTCAGAGCAGGACCACAGAATCATTCCACGTAACCACATAGTCATTTAAGACACTTTGCAGGGAATAGGATGCAATCAAAGCATGGGTAGTTGCACAAATTTAATGTAAGTGGGTACAAAATGATAAGAGATAGGATAAAGGAAACATTGCATTTGATTTTAAAATAAAATGATACACAGTACAATTCAAGGTTGTAAATATTCAACAGTGCAGATCATATCTAATTATTCCATTACAGACCAACACCTTGTTCTTTGGCAACAGCAAATCACTGACTTGACTTTAACTTGGTGAACTTTCAGAAAAAACTTGTAAACAATGAGCATGCTAGTGGTTTTTGTTGCATTACAAACCATTTAGCTTGCAAGATGGTGAACTCAGAACTTGATTAAAAGGGAAAAGGGAAGAATCCTGTGACAATGGCCGTTTTGGAAGAAAAATAGATAACCTCGACAGGATTTCTCTCCTATGGAATATAAGCCCCAAGAGAGAACTTCTTCGGTTCTCTCCTGAGGCTCTGTAGTAAAATAATGAATGACAATTATTAAAGAAAAAAAAAGAGAAAAAATAGAATATCCTTCAGGTAACTTTGCAGCCAACCCACCTCCTTTACTACAATTGCTCCTCTCCTTGTCGTCTTCCCAAAAAATTTCACCAAAAGAATATGTACCTTACGAAAATTAAATACCTATCTCAACAAGGTGATAATGTAAAGGGGTCAATTTTACTAGACTACAAGCTGATCCAGTTGCATTTGCTCAAGCCAGGCTCCTAAAACGGAATGATCAATGGATTCAATTTGGGAATTAGAATTTGGTCCATCCGCTGATGGCGCTGTGGGCAGAGGAGAAGCAAACTTCTCTTTCATCATCTCAGGTGGGGATTCCCTCACCAGAGACTGGACCCATGATAGATCAGGCTCTTCGCCATTATGCTTAAGCTCGAATGAGGATGACCTTCGCATCTGATTACCAAGCTCGTCACCATTTACTGACCAATCAGCTTTTCCATTAGGAGATCCCCACTTGGACCAAGCGTTTACAGGAGAGCCAACAATTGAGGCAGGACTGTTGGCACCAAGGTCCCTTGAACTGACATTTCGCAGCTGTAGCTGCTGCTGCTGCTGCTGTTTCTCACGCTGAGCAAACGCAGACATGCGTGCGCTCATAGGTGAGATTGGTTCCACACTTCTTGGTGACATCCTTCCAGACGGAGAGACACCAAAGGAGGCCTGTAAAAGAGGATGGTCAACACTCTTAGGAGAAAGCAAATTAGTATTAATTGGTGATAACATGCTCTGTATCTGTTGAAACTGATTGAGAACAGCTGATTTGTGGGTTGGGGAAAACACAGATGCCGCTGCTGGATCCGAATAACGGGGAGACGATGAAATTTCAGCAGAAAATAACTCTTCCAGATTTGCTGGAGTTAGGGTCTTGGACCGACCAGATCGACTCACAGAACCAGCACCGGGGCGAGGCTGTAAGTAACAGCTCAAGTCATTCAAAGGGTGCTGATGGCCATCAAGATCAAGCATTCCATTCAAGTCTTCTGGTGGAATGTCTCGTGCACTAAGGGAAGACCTCAATCGGCTAGATTGAAGATTGCTTCCTGGTAAATGAAGAGCTGGCACGTTTGGCTGTGCCCAAGCACCAGAGGAAAGTGACATGCCATTAGCAGATGGGGACATCGGTTGCCCAAAGTGAGATGGCGACATGGAAGAGACCGACGACGGCGAACCCGGTAAAAGGCTCATCGCAGCAGCCATGTCCATGACATTAGGAGCCGAGGCCGATGATCGTGGCGAAGGAACAGCAGATCCAGTGGACACATACAGTGGACGCAGCTCCTCTGCTGTGTGAGCAAAAAAACACACCCTACGATTGCAACTAGTGCCATCTTTGCAAAGCCGTGTCCGATACTGAGCCGGGTGAAGCCAGCACTCAAACACCCCATGAGCATATTCACACATGTCTCCTCGCCTACAAGCCCCTTTCCTAAAATCAGGGCACGGCACACAGCTGTAATGAAACTTCCTAGGGTCTCTCCTCCTTGCGTTCTCTCCGGGGTGAACAAATGGGCACTCCGTCCAATCATGAGAGTAGGCCCGGGAACAAGGCCTAACCTTGAAGGAAAACATCCGAAACTCGTCGGTGGCGTATATGCTGTTCTTTATATCAGGCAGAGATGGATCTATGGGATACTCCTTCTTCTCTGACAAAGACCCAATAGCTGCTTCAGCAAACTTTGCTACCACCGGAGATGGTGGCGATTCTGACGGAGAGTATGGTAAACCATTATTGGGGGAACCAGGGCTGGATGAATTAACAGACACAGGAACAGAGAATTCACCAATGGACCCACCAATAGACCCATCCGAAGCACTGTCTGATAAAAGCTCCTCAAGCACAGGTTTCATTTCTTGCAGCTTAGGAGGGACAACAATCACATCTACCGGGCGATTTCCATAGGCATCCATGCAATTCGCATCAGCACCTGCGGATAAAAGCATCTTCACAGTTTCAACAGCATTGGCAGACCCACCAGAAGCAGCACAGTGAAGGGCAGTAGTTTTATTAGCTCCACAAGCGAAATTCACATCAGCCTCAGGGCACATCAGAATAAGCTTGAGAACATCATTGCTACCGTAAGTAGCAGCAACCATCAAAGGAGTGCGATGCTCAAGAACAATTTGCTTCGATCCGTTTTGACGTCCATACCAGAATCCAACCTCGTTGATCGCAGAAGGATCCTTCTCTAAAAGAACCTTAAAACCTTCAATATCGTTGTTAGAGGCAAGCTCTAGCAGACTGGAAAAAGAATCTTCGGTGTTAACTGTTAGCGTTTTCATTTCTCTGAAGAAGTTAGTCGTATGGATTTTACACCTAAAGAAAGAAGAAATTGGAACAGATTTTGATTTCTCTGGACCACTTTTACATGCCTTCAATTAACTGGACAAAACAATCACAAAATAAATCAATAAATCAAGGATTAGAAAAAAACAAAAATCAAATTTAGCATATAAGAAATTGACACACAAGCTTATTATAGATTCTCACAACAAACAAGGCAGACATCATGCTTAGTTAGAGAATATACACAATCAATAACATCACTTAAATAATTAAAACAAATCACAAGAGTAGCCCAACAAGAGATGAAATATTCTTGTTGCAGCTGAAAATAACAATAAAATATAAAAATGCATAATTTAGATGTAATGAAACACACTCACAACACAGATCTGATGCAAACATAAAACCTAACATCAACACAATTGCAGAAGAAAAAAAATAGAACGAACATAAAACAAAAATCATTCCAGCTAAGATTAAAAATCACTCTTTGATCGAGCAAATTCATCATCTGGTAAACGAAAATGAAAACCCCAACAAAGAACTAAAATCGAGAGAAAATAGAAGGAAAAAAAATAAAAATGTGAGCTGAAGGGAGAGAGAAATTCACCTTGACGATCAAGTTTAGAAAGCGAAAGAATGAGCAAATGCGAAGTGAAAAAGAGCGAAGAATGAAGAAATGGCGAGATCTGAGAGAGTGGGAAAAAGTTCAAGGCTTCACTCTCCATCGATGGAACTGAGGGAACATGAGAGAGTAAAGAAGAGAGAGAGAAAGTGCGTGTGAATGTTGTGTGTGTAGAGGGAGAGAAGGTAACGTCTAGAAGGAACAGAAGAGAGAAATTGAAATGGAAATGAAATGCGGGGAAATTAAGGGTGAATTTATCTGAGAGGGAAGTGAAATGGTGGTGAAATGCACGCCAAATGCAAGTCCAAATGAAGTCTCTGGAGAGGGGGTTTCGGGAAACCGGGATGGTCGGTGGGAGGGAAAGTGGAGGTGGGAGAAAGTGGGAGGGAGAGGGGAAGGGCTAAACCGGTTACCGGTAAGGGTGGACTTGATTCGAAGATTGAAGAAGAATGAAAATGGGTTTGGAATCCGCCAATGAGAGAGTGACTCGTGCGCCAATGATGGCAGAGTGAGGACAGTGGTCAATTGTGTTAATTGTGGAGTCAAATCGAAGAACTCCAAAAAATATCTTTCCTTTTTTTATGCTAAAAACCCTCACAAATAATAAATATTAAATTACATGTCTTAAAAATTAATATATTATCTATAAATAAATATTCAGATGAGACTATTATAAATGTAAAAATATATATATATATTAGTAAATTTACTCAATTCTTACTATGCCTATTGTTGACATTTATTGACAATTATGCAAATTATAGATATAAGAAAATAAAATAATAACAAATTTATTCAATTGTTCATATCTTTATTTTTTTTATTGACCCATACACAAAATTATGATTTTTTTCTCATTTCAAAATTCTTATTTATCTATCATGTAATCCTGATTGCCTATAGTTCCTTTACTCACCACACGTGTGTAAAATCTCTTTCAAATACATAACTAAAATTTTTAATACATACAAGGAAGTAAAACCACTTAAACTATTTTTTTTTATGATAACTTTTTAATTTTTTGATGAATATTCACTTGAAACAGAGATAAATTAAAAAAAATAAACGTAAAAAGAATAAAAGAAAATTTTGATATTTATAATTAGAATAAATATAATCGAAAATTTTGATATTTATAATTAAAATAAATATAATCTCGTAATGCATGTTTGACAATTAACATTCATTTTTATATATATAATTATTCAATAAAAGAAAAAAAATTAACATAGTCATGGTTGGTAATTGTATAATGATAATAAAATATAGGCTTAAATATCTTTTTACTCCTCATTTTCGTATAAGTAACACACCATAATATAAATCGTGCAACCTGTACAATGCTCCGTTAATGATTTAAACGGCATTACAGGAAAGGACCAAATAAAACACGATTTGCGAAGATGAGGACCATTTTAAACATTCGATAAAAATGATGATCATTTTAAATATTCTGTCAAAATGAGGACCATCCACAACAAACATTACGAAAATGAGGACAAAAAGGTATTTAAACCTAAAATATAAACTTTATATTTATCAGAATCTATATTATTTAAAAAATACTTATCTTTCTCAGGGTCAAACATCATTCAAATGTCCAATTTCTCATGCTATATAGAATGCTTAAAACCTAGAAGATTTATTAATCATGAGTTTTAAGGTTCATAGATATCATGGGAATAATATTTTTATCTTATATTAATGACTGATTAATGGATGGTGTATGTACAGGTGTCCACTTTTTTTATAACAAAAATATATAATTAAATATTAAATATTATAAAATTAAGTGAAATATGTTGCTAAAATTTATATTAAAGTTATACAAACCTGTATATAATAATTATAAATATATTTTTCATTGACGTTATAATATTATAATTATATAATAAATATTTATAAAAATGAAAAAAATATGTACAGAAAATAGTTATAGATATTTTAATATTTACTTTTATAATAAAAACATTAATTTTTATTATTAATTTTTATTTTTAATTTTTAAAAATAATAGAAATTAGAAGTAACTTATGAGATTTGTGAAAATAACAAATAACTTGGGCGTAAAAGCAATTTATTTATTTTTTCTTTTTCAATTATAAAATAACACATACATATATCTTATGGTTTCATTTATTGCATCTTATTTCTTTTTATATCTCTAAATTATTAAATTGTATTTATAGAGAGGAATTATTGTCCTACTAATTTCTTAAGATGCTATCATTCATATATTCATTCACCATTAATATTTTCTAACGAAAGATTTAACTTAATTATATTGTTGAATTACTTTTTTTTGTTTTATTTGCAATTGATCATTTATTATTATTGATGCTTATTTTTGTGACAAAATCCAAAATATATTTTTTTTTTCTACAAACATTATTTGGTTGAAAGGTAGTTGTTGAAAGTTGAATATGTTATGGAACAAGAAATTAAAATTAATCCATTTTATAAAAAATTGTCACACATAATGGGTTTGGTTTGTCTCTAAATCTATCTTCTGTACCACATATGTGTACTTTGAACTGCAAAAATTAAAAAAAGTTATTAATGACTTTTCAATCTTATAAGTTAGCATTATTTTTTGTCTTTGTATATGGATAGTATTTGTTTTGTATTGTAATGCATGTTTTCTAGTCGTAAATTGTACTTTGTGCAAGATTAAAATCAGACCTATTTTTGATTTTTGAATATTAGAGATATGTGTTATACTCAATCATGAACGATTTTTTATTATAATTTCATTTTACATTTCTTTTGTTTACTAGGTTTTCTTTTTCTTGTTAACTTCATGGATTTTGATTTATGGATGTTGATTTACTTTGTGGCTAGACAACAAAAGTAGAGAAGAGGAGTTGTTTTTTTTCAATTGTATGGTAACCTTATGTTTTGTGTTTTATATACGGAGAGGCTTGCTCTATTATGTAAAATTTGAGTTTTATTTATTCATTTTTAATGTTTATGAATATTTTAATATGTTTTGTAATGAGTTTATTTGAAGTTGAATCAAGTCAAACATAATAGAATCTTTGATTTCATTTCAAGTTTGACTTGTTTGTTTTCTTATTTCGTTTAATTGTTGTGTTTGTCTTTCTAATAATTTATGAATATTTTGATATTCATTGTCTAATGTGTTTGTGTGAAGTTGTGTTTGTATGAAGTTGAATAGCATCAAACATAACAGTGCTTTGATTTCATTTCAGGTTTGTTTTGTTTAATATGTTTTCTTACTCCTTTTATTGTCGTCTTTGTCTTTCTAATAATGTGGTTTCTTATTTTTTTATAGCAGATGGTCAAGAAATTTGATCTTATAAACAACATTGATGGTAAGCAAAAAACATTAAAGTTTGTGATACATAAGTGATTTATGGTTTGTTAAAAATCATGATTCCACTAAGCATATTCAGACAATTATTGTGGCCCGTAAGATATATAGTATATATATTTTAGAATGACCACTACGATGCAAGCATGTGACTATGGATAAATAATTAATATGTACTTTAATACGACAATAGTCATTTTGACTCAAGCAAATATCAAACCACTATTAGGTAATTGGATATTTTATTCAAGTATGTCTCAACAATGTTTCAATTACCCAAATAATTATTCAAATATTACTTATGTTTAGGATTATGGTCTATTTATATATCTAATTCATGCCATGAGTCTAAGTTGTTGATGGATTGTACTCTTATTTATAGTGTCTTTGTGTGTGTCTGAGAGTAAGTGTGTGTGTGTAACTCCTATTTGTGTAGTGGATGTTCGAGTCTTTGGATCTTCAACTTTTTATGTTATTGGATCTTTGAAATAAAACATATAGACGCAGACCAATTCTTCAAGTAAGTGTGTTAAAGTCCAAGTGTGAGGTGTTTATGTTATTATTTATGCATGTTTAATATGTTTGAGTTCACCATTTTTGTTTGTGTTTGACGATGATCATGTGACTTGTCACACGAGAGCAGATGTTATTCCAGGTAATGATGGCAAGACATAGAGCCGAAGTGAGGGCTAGCTTGGGGAATCTTATTAAAGAAACATGTTTTGGAATATTTTGTATTTTCTTTTGATTTTGGATTTTGGATTTGTATTAAATTAATTATGAAGTATTGTTATTTCATACGCTTTTAAAGTTTTAATTTTTCCCGCGCTTGGGAATGGTATCAGATGTTGAATAGTTAATTTTAATTATATTTTGCTTTACCAAGTTATATCCGACTAAGGTGTTACAATTGGGATAAGCAACCATTGAAGAGATTGACCATTGAAGGCTCTATGATACCATATGAAAACTGTGATTGAACATATAACAAGAACTTAGAAACATTCTTTATTTTACTCCTTGAATATTAATACAAATGGAATTTTTTTATATAGAAAACAACTAAACAAAAGAAGTAAAACTGATTAACAAACTTCTAACTCTAAGGCAACTTAACACCAGTGTAATAAGGGCTTTTGGCCCCGGTTAATTTTGGCATTCTGCCTCGGTTTTAGAACCGAGGCATATTGGGGTGAGGTCAAAAGGGGGTGCCTTTTGGCCTCGGTTATCACCCGAGGCGTAAAAACACTTTTCTGCCTCACTTTGGCCTCGGTTATGGTAAGAACCGAGGCCATATACCCCGTCACTACCCATCAGCAACCATCCATCAGCAACCATCCATCATCGACAAACCCATTCTCAACAAACCCATTGGCTTTGCGA
>Ga0209589_1002234_pt1 | contig 33348 bp, 18 predicted proteins | sample CowpeawhiteBW_FD_187525 | JGI IMG/M metagenome (GOLD analysis project Ga0209589, IMG submission 187525) | Root nodule microbial communities of legume samples collected from California USA - Cow pea white BW (SPAdes) (version 2) | ecosystem: Host-associated > Plants > Roots > Nodule | place: USA...
GAAGTTGAAAATAAGAATAATTATTTGATTTGTTGGTGTAATTGACATAATCTTAATATCAATTTTTTATGAAAGATCTTTCTTCCGCTTTAGAAAATTCAACGAAAAAAAAAACTAAAGTCAAATTGAACGAAAAGATAGACCAAAAGAGTAATTCAACCAAAATTTTGGCACCCCCAAATTTTTGGCTGAAGATCCGCCACTGGTTATATACAATTTCACAATTCAAGATGCATATGCCAACCAATCATGTTATGACTTTTCAAACAATACACTAAGACTCAGACACGACTCATCCGGATACATATAATTTAGTTGAATTCAACGGATGCTTGCACTTGTGGTGGATTTATCTGCTCATCCCCGAGCTGAGTGTTACAAGTGTTACAATGTCTCAATCTCTCACACACAAGGTTAGCCTTTAATGAGTTTCAGGCCTCCTACTACTCTCACCACAAGAGTCAGTCCACTCTATGTGAGACTAATTGACTCCTTAGAGCGTCAGGATGCAACCTTACCTTGAATCCTTACCAAATTATATAAATGGGGCACTACCATGAACTCCCACTAACAGGGGTCATAGAATTACGTCCCGACCACTGAAGCACGACCATGAGGTCTCACCTAAAGGCCTATAGAATTACGCACTGACCATAGACCAATCATACTCAATCAATCAAGTAATATTTATCATGCACATAATCTCATGCCAACCTTTATAACCCATCCTCATTTATATCCAATGTTGAATCCATACCAACTCAACCTTCCAAATCATGAACATAGAATTGTATTTCATATCAATACCATGCCACTTTGCCAACCAACCATCCCATATAAAATCACATGTTAAGATCATACCAAATTTATCATTTCCAACCCATGAGCCATATCATTCATGCATAATCATTTTCCTCATGCTTTTAAAAGTAATTGAATCAATCCACAAGTTAAAGTAAGGAATTAAAATTCTACAGCAATTCTTGCTTAAGCTAGACTGATCTCGCTTAAGCTAGAAATTCTCGCTTAAGCTAGATTGATCTCGCTTAAGGTAGAAATTCTCGCTTAAGCTAGACCGATCTCGCTTAAGCTAAAATCCCTTGCTTAAGCTAAACTGACAGATTTTCACTGGTTTCAACATGTAAAAACACAAAATCCCAAATAGCAAAAATTTAAGAAAACACAAGCACGTTGTATAAAACGTTGGCATCATATTTCATGCTTTAAAAGAGTAAACAAATCAATCATGGGAGATACAAGCATTTAACAACTGTCAATCTCGCTCAAGCGAAAAGCTTTCGCTTAAGCGAGATTGAAAACAGAAAGTACTTCGAGTTCTCGCTCAAGCTATCCCATCTCGCTCAAGAGAGAGGCCTTCGCTCAGGCGAGCACTTGAAACCAAAGGGGCGAGTTACTGCCATTCTCGCTTAGGCGAGAGCTTCTCGTTTGGGCGAGAAACAGCTTGCTTAGGCGAGCATACAGATCTCACCTGCTCTCACGCATGCAAAGCCAAAAAAAAAATCATCCAGAAACAGTACACAGATTATTTTCACACCATCAAAAGCATATCAAATCATCAAGAGCACCCAACAGAACCAAAACAAGCACATTATTTATAAAAGCATGAAAAATCCCAGCTTCCCTCAGCTAGACAGATGCTAGTGGAAAGCACATGCACCTACGGCAACGAACCCAACAGCTCTAGGAGCATACTCAAGAGTTGAGAACAGTTGCACAGAATGAAAACGAGATTACTACGGTGAACCCTAACAGGAACCACGAAAACAAACTGGAGAAGAAAAAGCATGAGCAGAAGAACAACTTACGTGGAGCAGAGATTGAGGTTGAGCTGGCTTGAATCTGAATGAGCTTCGAACCCTAGCAGAGCACTGTTTGAGGGGAAAAGAGAAGAGGAGATTTTGGGATGATTTTGCAAAGTGGGCAAAACATGAGAGGGTTAGGCTGGTTTAGAGGTTTTGGGATACCCTATGGGCTAGCCTTAGGCCCAACTGACTAAGAGAGGTCCTTAAATTTTAAGACAGAATTAAAGTGGGTCTTACATATAATAATAATAATACTATTAAGATTAATAATAATATCAATATTACTCAAATTTTATATTTTAAATTTGTTTTCTAAATTCATAGAATTCGAAAGATAATATTTTCTTGTGATCTTTAATACTTGATTTTCTATTTTTATGGTATACTCATTTTATTTTATATATATATATATATATATATATATATATATATATAAAATGTTGTTTAAAACTTAACTTTATAAAATAAAATCTTAAATATTTTATAATAAAAAATAAAAAGTATATAATTATTTTCATACAATAATTTTAGAAATTAATCATAAAATAATTAAATTTTATTTGAATATTTTATAACTAAGTTAGATATTTTATATATAAAAAAATATTTTGACTTTTTCACTTAAAAATTATCCGGTAAAATACTGATTGTAAAATAAATTTAAATTTTCTTATTTTATTATATGTAAAAAAATTAATATTTTTATTTTGTATAATATATATATATATATATATATATAATTTGGTAAATTTAAACAATTTCATAAATTTATGTATTCATTCTAAAATATCATTGAAAAAATTAGATAAATTAGGTCATAGGAATTAAAATTACTATAATAGAAATATAAAATATATGTCAATATCATTTTAAATCATTTCTTCATTACATTAATGAAATAGAAAATACTTTATACATAAGATTTATGTATGTTTCATTCTTGTATTATTTAGATTTATAGATATTTCATTCTTATTTTATTTTATTAAAACCTAATAATTTTAATTATATAATAGAATTCATATTTGTACATTATATTGCAATAAACCTATATTTTTTTAATTTTTAGTTTTTAATTTATATTGAAAGGATTTTAGTTTTATATATTCAAAGTATTAATAAACATTGTCAATGGGATTCGATGTTAAAGTTTATAATTAAAATTTAACTTGAATAATGAGTAAAATATATTTATTTTTGTTTATATTAAGTTTAAAAGTAATATTTTACAATTAATGTTTTCAAATTTTTATCTAAATATTATTTCACAAACTATTTCTTAAAATTTATAATTAAACTTATAGAATAGGAGATGAATCCTATTTTTTTTTTACTGAATATCAAATCAACTTTTCAGGACAAATATTAAAAGTAACATTAATATTAATGTCAAGATTTATTAGTGAAAAAGGTTGAAAATACATAAATTCTTAAACTCATATGGCACTCAGAACTAATAATATAATGTGAATATATATTTTTTAAATAATTTAATAATATTGTTTTTAATTTTTTGAATTAATTACTTACTAATTTTTTATTAAAATTAAATTAAAAATAATCTTATAATTCATTATCTTAAGTAATTAATATGAAATTTTTTTTTTCTGTAATATCAATCAGCTTTACAAATTCTGAGCCTAAACATAATATATCAATCAACTTTACAAATTAAGTAAAGCCAATGCAGTAAAAGACATCTTGTTCCTCAATAACAAGAGAAAACAGCTTTCAACTAACCCCCATAATATAATATACGCTAATAAATCAAAGAACCATCGAAAACAAGGTCCAAATCCAAATCATTACTCGTATATGGCCGGCCTAATGATTATTCTTTGCATGTAGGACTTTGTCAATGCCACCCATCAGACATTGAATCTTAATATGCGCATTTTTCTCTCAAATTCTGAGTACTCTCTTGTTATTTGTCTCATTTTCCCTCTATTTCCTTTCTGTTCAACCAATAACCCTTTTTGCTTCTTGTATGATCAGCTAAACTATGGCTCATAAAAGACCGTATCATTGCCTTGTTATGCTCTTTGTGTTGGGAATTTGTTTTGAGGCATCGCTGGGAGACACAGATGCTCAAATTTTGATGAGGTTCAAAGGTTCCTTGTGGAATGGCCAAGCCTTAAACAACTGGGGGAGCGAGTCTAGTTTATGTAGCTGGACTGGGTTGTTGTGCCGCGAAAACCAAACATTTTATGGGTTGAGACTAGAGCATATGGAACTGGGTGGGAAGATTGATATAGAAACTTTGGTTGAATTGCCAAATTTGGTAAGCTTTAGTGTCATTAACAACACATTTGAGGGTCCGATGCCGGAGTTCAAAAAACTTGTGAGGTTAAGGGCATTGTTTCTGTCCAATAACAAGTTTTCCGGTGATATTCCCGATGATGCTTTTGAAGGCATGAGAAGACTGAAGAGAGTATTCTTGGCACAGAATGGCTTCACCGGTCCTATTCCAAAGTCACTTGCTAACTTGCCAAGACTCTGGGATTTGGACTTACGCGGGAATGGTTTTGGAGGAAACATACCAGAATTTCAACAGCAGGATTTCAGAGTATTTAATTTGTCATATAACCAATTGGAGGGTCAGATACCAGAAAGCTTAAGCAACAAGTATCCAAGTTCATTTGCTGGTAAATTAATATATTTCTGGTTTTTCATCAACTGGCACAGTTTTTAGTTCGTTTGTTGTTTCTCATTACAGATTTAATTTATTTTATTTGTTTTGAAAATCTATGCTTACTGATATTTTATTTCAACCTTACTTCTTGGCGAAACTAAAACCGTTTATTTTGATTCGTGGCACAACTTGCTACCTATATCATACATAAAATTCTATAATACATTTGAAACTCTGTCATCATTAACCTGAATTTAAATTACTTACGCAGATTTATTGTGTTGTTTAATATTGTGGAATAAATGTGGTTAAAATTACGGTGAGGGAATCCTAAATAATTTATATATGAAAATATTTCATTAACAATAGATTTATCGATATTATAATGACCAATTTAGATATCCATTTACAAAATAAAAAATTATTGATTACTAAAATAGTTACTAATATGAATAAAAAAATATAATTGTTTTTAAATTTAGCTATCAAAGAAAATTGATCTTTAAACATTAGTTATTAAGATTTTTTCTACTAAGGAAATTGATATCTAAAGTAGTCTTTAATTAATTAGTAATCAATTTAGCAACCAATTTAGCAACTAATTATAATTTTGTATTCATACTTACCAAAGGAATTGATTTCTAAATTATTTTCTATTTAATTAGTGACCAATTTAGCGTTTATTTATAATTTTTTATTCATAATAGTAACAATTATAGTAGTCAATAAGTTTTTATTTTATAAATTAGTATTTACATTTGTCATTATAGTGACTAACAATTTTTCATCACTAAATTAATTGTTAATAAAACATTTCTTTATAATATATATATATATATATATATATATATATATATATATATATTACATTCTAGTTATTAGTATATCTTTATTCACAAATAAGAGTAAACTTTTATTCAATATGATATTTTTCATTGTTTGTCACTCATGGCCGTAGATTCTCCTATCATCCAACACACACAACCATTGCCATTTGATCATCGACGGTTATGAAAAAAAAAAAGAGTTAAGATTTGAATCTTTGTTTTTCTTACTAAAAGGTGGTATAAAACATGTTTATGAAAATTTATGTGATTTAAATTCACACTGCGGACCGTTTGGAATTGTAGATAACTCCCAAAACAAGTGCTGTGGTCTGCAATTGATAATCCTTCAAAGGATTCCACGCATGAAACTTTATAGACTCAACTTCATGGTAGAAAAGTTACTAGAACTGAATTCAGTTAAATGTTGAAATTATAATATATGGTATGCTTACAAATCTAGTTAAGATAAATCTAGTTAAGATAAATTTTGATAACATCTTGGTAAGTGAGTTTATACCTAATTAGTTAAATTGAGTTTTTTTTACTGGTTGAGAATTCAAGTGTAAGTTTAAGTTTTATATTGAGTAAAAATAGAAAGTTGAATATCATATAACGATCGAGATCCATTAATTTATTGTCTAAAGGTTTTATGTTCGAAATGGTGTTAATTTCTTTATGTGTATTTTAGACTCATGTCATTAGTGTTGTCTTTCTTTGGTAATCTTTATTCGAAAGATTTATCATTAGAGTCGAAGGTTGATCTTGGTGGTCACTTTAGACAACTCTATGTCTTGAAAGTCTTCTCGATGGGAAAGTCATGTAAGTGTGTCTCATTTGTGAACGGTAAGTTAAACACCATATATAAAGATAAAGACCTATTGACTAAAGAGTTTTGATTAGGTATTGTTATCTTTATATGAGTTGGATTCATGTATTATTGGTGTTGAATAAATCTCCTTGAAAAAACCCATCACTCATATTATACTTTATTGATCTCAACAAAGTTTATACTGAATACCAACGACTACTTAATCTGTCTTCTTATTTTTGACTTTACATATATATATTTACATGTTTTTGTGCAACACAGGCAACGAAGGCTTGTGTGGAAAACCTTTAAGTTCCTGCAATGGCAACGAATCTAGATCATTGAAACCAAACCTTGCTTCTCCTCACAGCAAGGGAAAGAAGCATGGAGTCCTTATAATTGCCATTATAGTCGTCACAGTTGTAGCTTTTTCTTCAGTAGTTGCACTTCTATTTATCCACAAACACCGGAGAAAAAGGTCTAAACCCGGAATATTACCCAAGCGGGGTACTTCCCATAAAAGTGTAGGCTTCAAGGAGTCACAATATTCCGTTGATCTGACCGGTGATTTGAAGGGTGGAGATGGCGAATTGAACTTTGTTAGGGAAGACAAAGGAGGATTTGATTTGCAAGAGCTGCTTAGAGCCTCAGCAGTGGTTCTTGGTAGTGGGAGTTTCGGGTCCACTTACAAGGCTATGATTTTGAGTGGACCAACAGTGGTTGTGAAGAGGTTCAGGCACATGAACAATGTTGGGAAACAGGAGTTCAGTGAATACATGCAAAGGCTTGGAACTTTAACACACCCTAATCTTCTTCCTCTTGCAGCATTCTACTCCAGAAAAGAAGATAAGTTCTTAGTTTATGACTTCGCTGAAAATGGCAGCTTGGCCAGTCATCTACATGGTATATATTTATTTTAAACTACATTATTTTATAGTGTTAACATATATGCTTTATGCAGTTAAGATTTTAGGGTAGCTCATAGCAGAAATTTTCTACAGCTTTAGATTTAAAGAAAACTTACCATGAATACCATTTTTGTGCATTGAGTTACAGGTAGAGATGGCTTTGTTCTAAATTGGTCCACACGTTTAAAAATCATAAAAGGGGTGGCTAGGGGCTTAGCCTACCTATATGAAAACTTTCCAGGAAAAACCCTACCTCACGGTCATCTAAAATCCTCTAATGTGGTGTTGGATAATTCATTTGAGCCACAGTTAACTGAGTATGGCCTTGTGGAGGTGATGAATAAGAGCCATGCTCAGAAGTTCATGGCAGCGTACAAGGCCCCAGAGATGAACGAATTTGGTAGGCCAAATGTGAAAAGCGATGTGTGGTGTCTGGGGATCCTGATTCTGGAGGTGCTGACAGGGAAGTTCCCAGCAAATTATCTGAGACATGGGAAGGGTGGGAATAACTCTGACTTGGCAACATGGGTGGATTCAGTTGTGAGGGAAGAGTGGACTGGTGAGGTGTTTGATAAGGACATGTTGGGGACAAAGAATGGGGAGGGTGAGATGTTGAAGTTGTTGAGGATTGGGATGTTTTGTTGCAAATGGAATGTGGAGAATAGGTGGGATTGGAATGAGGCACTGGCCAAGATTGAAGAGGTGAAGGAGAAGGATGGTGAGGATGATTATTCTTGTTATTATGTCAGTGAAGGGGATTTGAATTCAAAGACTATGACTGAAGATGACTTCTCTTTCTCTGTCACTAATGGATGAGTTTCACCTTATATTTTCAACACTGAAGTTAAGCTTGTGGTAACTTTACACTTGCGTTTGAGATGCTAATTACAATCATTGAGGCCTTGAAATTGCTTTTGTATTTGCACAAAAATGTCAATTACATTTTATAGTTATTGTAACTATTAATATTTTCTTCATTTATAATTTTCTACATATTTGTATTTGGTTTTAAACTTTGTGTCAATTTCATGAATATAAGATTTATATGTTCATTTATTATGTGAGCTAGGAGAATATTGTAATTCAACAACTTCTATTAGTTGTTAGATATGTCGTTTTGTTAGAGAAGTAATTAGTTTTTATTACAAGTTACTATATATTGTAAACAATTGTTTACCATAGGTACGCTAAAGGAAGAGGTGAGAAGTCAAATTTTCTTGCTTGAAAATGCCAAATACAAAAAGATATTTATAGTGTAAGAAGTAAATGAAGTTTTAGTCAAGAATGAAGGGTTTGAATTGGCCCTTTTAAAAGAATTAGATTCAATTTTCTATTTGTGAAAATCTTTTGTTTGAATTTGATTGACAAAGTTTTTAACAATCTACCATTTCTAAATCACAAATTTTAACTAATTAAACACAAAGTCAACAAATTAAAAATACTAATAGTGAGTATTCAAAGAAATCCGCACAATTCAATTGATTGAAAAATAGGATAAAAAGATTGAATTACTGATAGTAATATGTAGAAAATTCAATTAACACAAGATTTCGAATTTGATCAATTTATCAGTCAAGATCACTTTCAATTAACCGCAAAAGCAATGTTTTATCAACAGATTATACAAACATGTAGAAATTACAAAGAAAGATTGATTAAGTTGATTTTCATGATGATTTTACCAAATAACAAATTAATATTAAAAAGTTAATCCCATGTAAGTAAATTTTTATATTGGTTCACTTGTAACTGAGTTACATCTAGTTAGTCAAGGCAACCTGAGCATGACTTTCCACTATTTCAAAAGTTTTACAAAATCCATAGAAAATTACACTTTTGAAAATAAAAACAACACACCAAGGCTCTTGAATCCCACAATAACCTCACAAAGAACAACAAGAGCCTTTTCTTGCAGATCTGGAATCCCACTAAGAACACCACAAAAGCTTAAGATTGTGTCGGCCAAAAACGGACACCACCAGCTCAAAACCCATGATAAAAGGAAGATTGCATCGTCCAATGACGGTAAGCTTGTTTGTGTCGGCTAAAAGGGGTCGAACGTTTGCAGCTTACTTATGGTTGACTTAACCGACGAAAGGGGATAAAAATTATCATAATAGTTTCCTATGCGTGGGCCAAGCCCACGAAAGACTCATGAGGTTTGTGTAGGCTAAGCCGATGAAAAGGCATAAAAATATAATACTAATTGCGTATGTGTGGACCAAGCCAACGAAAGATTCAAATAATAAAATATTTAAATCGAGAATTTAATGCATTTGAGTGGGATTTGCATGGTTTAAGCCGACAGAAACTATTAAAACTTAATCATTAGCGTCCACCTTGCATGGGTTTGGCCCACACAAATGCCTACGAATTTTGGCATGAAACATTTGTTTCTAGACACATTTCAAAACATGCATCTAATCTCATAACTTACATCCAAACACATTTCAAGCAATCTAGTAATCCAGAATATCATTTCATTCACTTAGAATTGAAATTACAAACACAAAATTAAGTACATTTTGACTTTTATTAGATCAAATTACAATAGTCACATAAAATCCATAAGTCTAAGATCCAAATAAGACAAGTCCAGTGGTATTGGCATTACATTCTAAATTTTAATACTTAGCCTATAGAACATAGTTAGAAAGCAATCTAGGCAACTCTAACGGTAAAGTTAGAAGGCACTTAGAACCTTCAAACCTTTACCAACTAAGATGCATTTTCAATATAGTAAAAAGAGGTTCTAATTAGGATATGAGATTGAGCACCAAAGACTTCCTCAAGACACCTAATTAGGTTGTGACTTACAAGTGCAAAAACAAGAAAATTTTACAACTCAAAATTAATACAAACAAAGTAAGCAAAAACTAACAAAAATAAGGCAAAAACTACACCATGGTTTTAAAGTGTTTCACTCTATATTTTCTTGTCTCCTTTTCATGGTTCAAGCTTCAATCAGATCTCCACCCCCTGAGAGGCTACCTCGAGGATTGGCTCACCTAGAAAGAGAACTCCTTCATAAAAAATAACCAAAAATTGAGAGAGAATGCAAGGAGAAATCAAGAAAAATGATTAAAAATGAACAAGGCTCATTCAAAAGGAATTTATGTATGACAAAACCAAGAATGGCAATAAGACAATCAAGAAAATAAAAGCTATAAATGAAGGTTTAAGCACACAAAAGATTCACTTAAAGAATGGTACTATAGTAGATGAAGAAAACCTAAAAAATTACTAGAAGAGAAAATGAGGTGCTTCTTGTCTTCACAAGCTATGAGATAATGGTGAACTTAGGATACTCTTTGAGCATAAAATGTCGAGACATATCCATTGAATTGGTCCATATTTAAAGCTCAAAGTAGTGAGCGAAAGTGTACCAAATAAAAATTCACCAAACAAGCTAGTGGTAATGGTCAAGTGCACATAAGTTTCATACTTTTTCTAGGCTCTTTTTATACTTCTTTTATGGCCTTTTCTTTTGAACTTTATCTTTCGCTTTTTTTGATTGGCAAACCAAGAGCACTACTCACCCAAATCTGAATTTTAAAATTGATTTTCAAACTCAAACGGTTAAGACGCACAAAAAGAAGAAAATCCTACTAGAAGCAAAATGACTCTTGAAACCCAAACAAGACATAAAAGAAGCCTAACTCAAAGAAGCCTAACTAATGGTCTAATAACCAGCATGAATTCAAATTTGTAAAAGGAAAAGCACTCAAATGGCACAAATTTTTTTGGTGATTAAGCAAGCACAAGGAAAATTTCCAGTGGAAATTAAGATAACTAAGTTATCTAGATGTGAATGTTCATTTCCAAGCTCCAAAAGAGAAGAGAACTTCAATTAACTCACTCAAATGCAGTAATATAAAACGCAAACAACAAGCTCAATGAGAAAAAAATGATAAACATGGAGTTTATGAAATATATGAACTAAGTATGACTCTAGACAACATGGAAGGATTTAAAAATCAAAATGACTCAAAAAAAACATATATAACCCAAAACATAAAGTGAAAGAAGACTCAATAAAATGAAAAAACACATAAACACACCATGGTATGGGTTATTAAGCCATACGTCTAAATGGTTCTAAGAGGAACAATGATAAGAACCATGAAAACCAAAGGTGATAGATGGTGACATATTCAAGACAAGAAAGAAACAAAGTGACCAACAAGGAAATGGTAAAATGAAGGAACCAAAGAACATAGCTCTTGAAGACCAAGATGACCAAAGTTATTGATATCAAATGATGGCTCCCTCCTCTAGCTAGGTGCAACCAAAGCATGGAGAAGAGATCCATGGAGATGAGCAAGTGTGGAAGCATGGATGACGTGGGTTGGAAGCTCTCTGTTTCATGGTGAGAATGGGTAGAATGGTGTGTTTAGGTGCTTTCAAGTGAGGTAGGGCCAACACTCAAGGAATGGTGACTAAAGGAGACCACATGGGATGTTCTAGCCAAGATTTTGGAGTAAAGTATGTAGGTACAAAATAATTTGACAGCATAACTCTACTAATCTCAAAGTGAATTTACGAGAGAGGAGACACCTATATTTATAGCCTAAGGTGTCTCCAAATTTGGAGATGCAAAACCCTAAAAACTATAACTTAGCTAGCTTGGATTCCAAGACATAAATTCTCTCCAATAAGAGGAAGAAATGTGGTCATTCAAAAAAAATGGGAAATACTCTCCATTCCTAGAGTGCCATGTGACCACTCAAGAAGGTGAAAAATACTTTTCATTCCTAGAATGCCATGTGGCCACTAGGAAGAAACCTCTCCGATGAGAGCATGACACATGGTCACTCAAGAAGGTGGGAAATAATCTCCAACCTAGAGTGTCATGTGGCAATTAGGAGGAACCCTCTCCAATGAGAGCATGACACATGGCCACTCTCTCCCATAGGAGATAAGTCTCTCATTCGCCATCCAAGCTATCCTTTTAGGTGCATATTGACTTGAAAAGTTAATGAAGAATGTGTTCTACAATAATGGGTTTTCTAAGGCCCAAAAATCTATGCTACTTAGCCCATTAAACTATGCCCAAAACAAAATCTACACTACTAAGAGTGCTCAAAGGGCGCCTAAGAGAATAAGAGTTTAGGTGTTTCCCTACTCTTCTTGTGGCTAAGGCGTTTGCCTTTAGAAAAGGGAGAGATTGTGATGGCGAAAGAATATGGTTGTAAGAAGGAAACCTGATGACCTAGTTTTTCCTTTTATAGCTCAAATCAATAGGAAATAATAAAATTATGCTTAAGTAATCATGTTCCATGTCATAACTGATTATTCTCTCTCATTCACACGTGTCTCGCCTGCCTTGACTAGCCTACCCCCTCTCTCTCTCTCTAAGCACACACATTGCCTAACCTCTTCTCATTTTTCTATTGTCTACATCATGATTTATCTATCGTTTGATATTTATGACCTCATAGTGTCTGATATTTCTAAGCACTCATCATCTGATATGTGTAAATACATATCATTTATCATGTACCTAAAGGTATCATACAGTTTGTGTTATTGTACTTATCGTTTAATCCTTTGTGTTCAAATAACACTTGTCTACCACACTCCCTTTCTTGCGATTATATACTTAGCCTATAATTGCACTAGTGCAAATATTCCTCTTAGTTAGCCATGTAGGCTACAATTTTAAGGAAAAACACATCCTATAAAAACACAGTGACATTTTTGCAATTTTTGACTAAAAGTACCATAGCCTATACTTTGGTAGTCATAACCGTAGCCTATACTTATAGAATATGATTTTATAGAGAATTGTAACCTATAACCCCTTGAATATGGTTAATTTCTTAAATTTTTTATTTGGCTCACTCATAACATTGTTTCCTCCTACCATTCTGAATGCTTTTGTTTTCAAGTTTTCTCTCTCATTTTCTCTTTTGTTTTCTTTCTACTTTTCTTCCCTCATTCGTAAGTTCATCATTGACATGTTTAAAGAGCTCTTTCTTGTTCTCTCCATTCAAGTTCTTTTCCAATCCATTCAGATATGTTTCCTCTTCGTCCAAAATCATTTAAGGAGTTATTTCTTTGTTGTTTTCATTCACTAGTTGTTGCGTGAGTCATGGTGTTTGAGTATTTTTCCACAATGACCACCATTGTGGACTCAATTCTTGTTCATGCACTACACTCCCAGTTTTGCATTCCACTCCTTACCATTCCTCTTTTCACCCTAAACCCTAAACATTATATGATGATATATTAGATTTATTTTTTGTTGTATGTATCATAATAATTTTAGAGGATGATAAACCCTAAATCCTAATTTTTCTATACATAAAAGTATGAGAAATGTAAAATGTAAAAGCATGAAACACTAGAGAAAAATTAGAATTTTTTGAGTAGTATAGGTAATAAATCTCTATTAAAATGTAGAAAATTAGGAGAAAAATACTTCAAAAAATTAAAAAGATATAGTAAATGGTGGAATTTGAAAAAAATTGGGACCCATCCTCCTTTAGACAGTTTCCAACAACTTTATAGTTTAGCACATTTTTATCACATGTTTACAACAAACGTTTTTGATCATTTCATGTTTTTTCTCCCTCAAATCTTGCTAAAACATAACTTGTAATAAATATGTGCAATATACACACTGTACAAATAAATATATAATAATAGAAGTTAATACACCAAAAAATGACTCAAAAATCATTTTTTACATATTTCTTGTGATTTTCTGACAATTATTACTAGTGGTGAAAATTGTATTGTTTTTTTATGTTGCTTGTTTATGATTCAATAATGATATCTGATGTTGGTAAATCTTTGTTTAATTTTTTAGGTTGTTTAATAGAGTGTAGGAGTTACTAAAATTAAAATATTTCTTTTTAAAAAATCATAAAATTAATAATAAATTTCTAATAAAATGTTTCATTTTATTATTTAATTTGATATTTAGAAAAAAAATATAAAAATTAATTTTTTTCGTATTTGTTTTTATTTTCATTAATTACTAAAAATTAAAGAAAAAGAAAAGAAATAGATACAATATGGTTATTGAATAAAACGTGATAATTCAGCTCCTCGATTATCCAATTCTGCCTTTAAATAGTGTTAATTTTTTTTAATATAGATTTGGTTTGTGTTTACTGTAGTAAAATATTTAAGAAATAATATTTGGAGAAAGAAAATTCAAAAGCTATTTGCCAAAAATAGATTTCTTAGTTTCTAGTACGTATTTGAGTTTGAACCAAAGGAGATCTTATTTAAATCTTTTTGAGAAAGAGTAACAACCATGCCAGCCTCATAAGCTACGTGGGGCCATAAAATTCCTTCCGTAATAGTGGAGGCAAATTAAAACGGTGGTAATGATATCAGCAGTTATTAAAAAACTGGGCTCTGGTTGTTCAAATTGCTCATTGTTGGGTGTCACTGTCCGTGTTGCTTCTGTCTTTACTCGTCCATCTTCCTCAAATCGAAAATGAAATGGGATATGCAGATGGAAGAAATCGAAGCCATTCTCGAAAAAATTTGGGACCTCCACGACAAGCTCAGCGACGCAATTCACTCGGTTTCCAGATCCCACTTTCTCACTTCCCTCAAAACCCTCAAAAACTCTTCGCCGCTTCCCAATTCCGCCGCTAACGCCGCTGCTGACAGCTCGGGTTTCGTCTTCGTTAAGGACTTCCGACCAGCCGACGACGACGACGACTCCGCCGTTCGCGAAGCCAAGAGTCTCAACGCTATACGGACCGCGCTCGAGAACCTCGAAGACCAGCTCGAGTTCTTTCATGTGAGCTTTTTTTTTATTATTTCTCTTTGGCTTTGTTGTTTTTGTTTCGTTTTGCTATAATTTCTCTGCTGTTACGGTTTGAAAATTGTTGAAATTGGATGTTAATTCGTTTCCGGTTGTTGTCATTTGCTTGCCGCGTATTTTTTTCCCTCAAAACTGGGCGTTGTTACCGAGTGAGGGTGGTTTTTTTTTTTTTTTTTTTTTATAAACTCAAAATGGAAATCCTAAATTGAGCACTAAATTTGCCCTAACTTAGATGCCAGTACACAATGGAAACTCAAGTAGGCAACCAGTACCACAGAGTACTATCTTACAACAGGCTTGAGGTTGTTTTAACTTGATGAGTCTCGGATATGCAGCTTCTGGAAACAGTCGGAGAATTTTGCTAACTATAATGGTTTTATCCTCTTCGACCAGGATTATTTTCCTTGGAACATACTTAACAAAAATGCAGAGATGCACACTGGACCATGTGTGATTATTAATTTATTTACTTTTTGGTGTAATAATTCAGATTTTGGTATCCTGGACCGTTATAGATTCAGGTAAAGATGGTAGGAGCAAAGCTCCGTAAGCCATTGTTCCCTCTATTTGCAAACTTGATGTTAAGGGAACTGAACTTTTTAGTGGTTGATAGTTACAAGATAAATGTGGGCGTGTGTTGGGGTTTTTCATCCTTTAAAATTTGAATAGATATTTGCATCAATGATCTTTGGTTAAATACCATTAATGGTATTGCGAATTAGTTTTGCTGTGTTGTATCTTCTTAAAAATCAGAGGCTTTTTCTTTAAATTGCGACAGTTTTGATTTGGAAAATGCTTTTTATGTATTTTTGTACCTTTATTGAGCCAGTTTAGTTTGAGTTGGAAATTTGGACAAATGGACATGACTCTTAGGTGTGACTTGAGTAAAAGAAGGAAGAAGCATGTTAAGAACCAGATTTTATTATTAAGGTTCCATTCAATTATTGAATAGTAAATAAAACTTTTGCCCTTAATGCAACTGTTTATGGACTTCGTTGTTTTTATGGCTGCATAGATATTGTTTACGGATGTTTATCGCTTCCAAGTGTTCAAACTTTATGTTCTGTTTATTGGAAATCAGTTTTGAAGTTAACTGAAAGTCACTTGTTTCATTCTGTTATGTAGACGTTGTACTACATTTTGGTGATTGTGTCATATGTTAAATCTATTGTCATGGTTCCCCAATCTTTGACCATTTGCTTTAAGGTTCCATCCATTATTTGCCACTTCGCAATTTCAGTCCTTTCTGTAACTGCTTACTGCCTCTGTTTCTTTCACTCAATGATTTCTCTATAATTAGCCCCTTTTGTTCTCCTTTTATGGATATTATGTTTCTCCTGAGCAAGTGTTATGAAATACCAAAGAATGAATTTGAAAATCTTTTTAATTAGGTTTGTTGCGGATTTTAACTCCTTTCTGTAACTTCTCACGAATGTCACAAAAACAAACACTATAAATAACTGAAGAATAAGAAACAAGAAGGAAAAAAGAAAAAAGAGAGAACACAAGAATTCAGGAAAAAATTCCTGAATCCTATAAAACCAATTTGTAAGGTAAGGTTCACCCTTTACTTATATATTATAATTTGGTCTTAGTTTTTTAGTTAATGCGGGATCTCCAATACTTGACAGGGCCTTCAACTACACATAAAGTGAACCACCAATATATAAACATGCAATAGGCATCGTCTTTCCGTTAGTTTTTCAAGGAACTTCAGAAATCTGATTAATCAATTAAATACAATCTTACCTTTTTTAGTACCACTTTTGTTTGGGCCTTATATTGCATGATATTTTATGGGAGTCTCTAATTTGGAACTTCATTCTATATGTAGACTATTCAAACCCAGCAGCGTGTTGAGAGAGATGCTGCAATTGCACGCTTAGAACAGAGCAGAATTGTTCTTGCAATGAGGCTGACTGAACACCGTGGTAAAAAATATAAAGTCATTGAAGAAGCTCTTGCTTTTATTGGAGATGTGCATGATACAAGCTGCATTGTCGCTCCTGATATTTTTCTTTATGGACAACCAAACTGTTCGGCTGAGAATTTTGCGACTGTGAAAGTGAAGAGATCTAATACTCTTATCAACATTTTTGTCTCAAGTTTCAATTTTGTGAAGAGATCTCTTGGATTGGATCATATGGGCGGAATAGTTGGAAATGCTGCTTTGGTTGCAATTAGCATGATAGCTTTGCTTCATTTACATCAGGTAGCTAATCATGAGCAGCCATATAGGCCACAAGATAGAGTTCACAGCAACAGAACAACCGTGAGAAGAACTAAATTGGTCGGTTCTTCATCTGATGCTCATTCCAGTAATTTGGATGTATTGTTAGCTAGAGGTTAGAATTAACCTCTATCTCTGATAAAATGATGATTGGATTATGTTTTCGAGTGTTATTTTGTTCTTTCTCCATTTTTGTGCTCTTGGTCCTTTATTTTTTTCCTGGGTAGCAAAGGATACCTGAGACTAAGGGTAAAGTGGAGGCAAAGCTTGTTGTCACTTGAGCTAAGGCTCTCGAGCGTCGTCTTGGTTTTTGTTGCCACTGGAAGCTTTAAAAGTGGCATAGCAGCTTGGGTTGTTTCCACCTGAAAAGTTGCAATATATATAGGTCCTGTTTGCTGGATTCCTTGTTGAGGTGCAGATGCTTGAAATGTTATAGTTAGTAGCAAACCAACACAAAAGATTCTTCTTTCTGCTACGTAGTGTCATCTGTCATAAATTCCTGCGCAATTTTCGTCAGCTTTAGTTGAAGGAATGTGAATGCCTTATACCTTAGTTTTTCTTGTTATGATCTATTTTGTGAATACTTTTATGTTGCAATGAAAGAAATATTTTCGGGTTTCATGTAAAGAAATTGATCATGCTACTGATGGCGAATGGATTTGGACTTGAATCGACCCTTTTTGAGTTTTGATTACATTTTTCTTGGCTTATTGTATTCATTGCAATCGGAATTAAGAGTTGTATTACGCCGAGTTTAAAATTAAGTACTTTCTTATATTTAATTCACAGCTTAGAACTTAAAACTTATAATTTCAAGTAATACAAAAACTAGAACTAATATTTTAATTTTGTTGTCTTTGAGCTTCATGGAATAATTATTATTGGACAATCTGATGCTTCTTATCATTAGCCACGTCTCATTACGCCGTACCTTGAACTACTATTTCTGTGTGACAATCTGTTTATAAAGTTACAATTCAAGTTAGAAATATGGCTTTTTATTTTAATATTGTATCTATTCTGAATAATCAATATAAAGAATTAGTTGATTTTAATATTACAAAAACTATTAAAATCGATACTAGAATTCGATTAGCGAAACATTACGAATGCATTTATTTTTTTAAACATAAATGTTGATTTCTTTACGTTTATAATTTGAGTCCAAAATCTCTAAAATTTAATAAAGTATGGTTTTAATCTCAAAATATAGTGCTAAAACTTATTTTAATAACTCAAATTTAGTTTATATATATATATATATATATATATATATATATATATATATATATATATATATATATATATATATATATAACTCAAGCTATATAAAAATATCATTAAGCCTCGAATGTTCTTTGGAGATTGAGAAGAGGAATTTGGCTTTTGGTATTGACCATTTCTTTCATGCACCGCCATGTTTTTTTTAACTTTATTTCATTCTATTCTTTTGTATATTTAAAATAATAAAAAGGTATAATTACTGAGTTGGTATAAGTTCAATTTAGTCCTCATACTTTTAGTTTATTCAATTTAAAACCTAATTATTTAAAAATATTCAATTTGGTCATTTCTGTTAAGTTGAAGTTAAAGTAAGGACATGTGTCAAGTCATAAAATTTTTTATTTTTTTAAAAATTTTAAAAATTTTTATTATTTTTTTTGTAAAAATTTATAAACTGTCACGTGTCAATTTACTATTGTGCCACGTGGTAGCTTACAATCATGACATGTGGCAATTGTAATAGTTGTTTTTAATTTAGCCCTCTATTTAAATTTTTTGTTCAATTTAGTACCCAATTTTTAAAAATGATCCAATTTCGTTCTCTCCAATTTGAGACCAAATTAGTAAATAAGCTTAATTACAACTTATATATACATGTTACCATAACTTTTTCTAATATATATATCAAATCATTTCACCTAAATACTTAAATTATTGTATTTTTTTACATTTTTTACCTTTGTAATTTTTTACACATGAAATTTTTTACACTTGTAAAAAATAAAATAATTTGAATATTTATGTGTAGTGATTTGATGTATAAATTTAAAACAATTATTTTAACATGTATATATAAATTATAATTAAACTTAGTTACTAATTTGGTCTCAAATTGGAAATGATGAAATTTGATCATTTTAAAAGATTGGGATACTAAAGTAAACCAAAATTTAAATAGAGAACTAAATTGAAAACAACTATACCACTGTCACGTGTCATGATTATAAGTTGTCACGTGGCATGATAGTCAACTAACACGTGACAGATTTTAAAAAAAAATTAAAATTAATTTTTTTTTTAAATTAAAAAAAATTAAAAATTTCATGACTTGACACGTGTCCTGTACGGACACGATGTTAATTCCAACTTAACGGAGATGATCAAATTAAATTTTTTTAGATAATTGGGTACTAAATTGAGCAAACAAAAAATATGGGGACCAAATTGAATTTAACCAAAAAATTGCGATACCAAATCAATATTATACCTAATAAAAAAGATTCAAACTTATTATAAGTTAATTAGAGCTACCAATATAGAATCCTATATAAAATTATTACTAATCACGTGGTCTACTGCTTCTATCATCAAATTGTCTACTCCTAGACTATTAAATCAAAGTTCAACACACCTTTTATATGTTTCTTATAAAATCTATAAAATATTAATATCAGAAGTTAGATGTTTGGGTTTGACGATAGTTGACAAACCTAGTTAGAAAGCGAGTATGTCGAGAGGGATAAACCTATTAACGAGACAATAAGTAGGTGGAAGTCTTAAAAGTTGGATGAGCCATAAGACTAATGGTCCTTAGACAAGCAGTAGATGTCTGAACGCGCTAGGCATTGTGGTGAGCAAGCATTAGACGTCGAGGGTTTCTTCAAGGTATATGTTGAGGGGCAACACGTATCGAACGATACAAGTAGTTGCCCAGACCAGATGTTGTAAGATCCGTGGAAATTAATTATTAAATAATTAATTAATTAATAAATGCGAGTGGTGGGAAACTTTGAAATCATTAAATGTTAATTGTATGATGTGAAAAAGTACTAGTTCAAGTGGATGAGAGTATTTAGTTGTATGATAGGACTTGGGTTCAAGTCCTTTGTATGTCTTTTTGTGTTGGGTTGAATTATTCCTATTTTGTTTTGGTAATATAATTGTGACTGGTGAGTGATATTATAGCCATAAGACTATAATGGTTATCACTAAATATGAATTGGCATAATGGTTGTGCTTTGGCCTTATGAGTAGGGGGTCATGGGTTTAAACCTTGTTAAGAGGTGAAATAGACTTTATTTTTGCTAAATGAAGTTGTGAAATTGAATGTGAAAGAAAGGGCAAAGGTAAAATCAATAGAAGGGGCAGCCAAGGGGCTGGAAACCATTATATAATGACCCTTAATAGAAATTAAACCACCATAAAGCCTATTTTCGTTTTTACTTTTAAACCCTTAATTGAGAGACATATAAAAGGTCATTTTTAGGGAAAAAGAGGGTTTTGACAGTGTTGATAGTGGACCCTTGAAAAGAGCACGAATTTGAGAGTGAGAGGTGAGTCTTTGGGTGTGCAAGGGCTGAATTGGGAGAGGGTGAAGCAAAGCATTGGTGAACCAAGGAACCTCCATTTTCTTCCAAATTTTAATCCAGAATTCAGGTTAAGAGAGCTGTCCTTATGTGCATACGAATTTTGTTGTGATTCTATGTTTGTGTTATTCTCAATTTGATTCTGCATAATGTTAATTTCGTATTATAGGCATTGTGATTGAGAATTGGTGAAATTGATATTGTGCATAAAGTTTTGGGGTGATTTATATGAATTGGATGAGGGTTTTAGAACTGTATTGGTTAATTATGGCCAAACCTTTAGATTTGGTGATTCAAACCTGTTTAAAACCTATTCTTGTGGTTGCTTGATCAAATGGAGTGCTTGGTAGTGATTGTGTTGGTTTTTGGGTATAGTTTTGGTTGTTCTCGTGCTTGAACAGTGGCGAAACTCTACAAGTTTCGCCAAAGCGACTCCTTCTCTCCTAGGCGAGAGTTGCAGGAGTTCATTCAGGGTTTAGGCTCGAGCATTTGGCTCAGACGACCAAGGTTTGGGTTGAGCGAAACGAAGTCTCGCTCGGTCGAGAGTGGCTCGCCTAAGCGAGGACGCGAAAAGTGTTATGTGTGGTTAAGCGCAAATCCTCGTCCAAGCGAGGAGATTTGGGTGTTTGAGCGAATGGGTCTCGCTCAGGCGAGAGGGGCTCGCCTAAACGAGACAAGGTGGTGCAGTCAATGTTTCATGCTCGCTTAGGCGAGGTGGACTAGCCTAAGCGAGGCTGATGGTTTAGCTTGGGCGAGGGTCCTTGGCTTAAGCGAGTTGCTGCGACTTTCTATGTTTGTATGTGCTTTATGAGCTAGTTTGTTTACTTTTTCCTAAATATAGGAAGTTATATGCATGTGTTTGTGGTGTTTGGACTTGATGGACTGAGTCCTTAGGATTTGGGATGTGCTTGGTTGGAGTCACGAGCGAGGAGTTCGTGATGGGTGGACCGAATGCGAAATGTGAACAGTTTAGTTCACCGGAGGTACCCTTGTTGGGATGAATGAGCGAGGAAGTTCATTCCATGCTCAACTTGGGAATGCTATGAGCGAGGAGTTCGGATGACGGACGAGGAAGTCCGTGAAGCAGGACTACAAGCGGGAGAGGCTTGTAGGTTGGATCACGAGCGAGGAGGGTCGTGGAAGCACATGAAATCCCAGAGTTAGAATACATGCATGAACTCATATTGGTTATGAGTGTGGGAATGTGGGTGTTTTTGGAAAATAAAAAAAAATGATTATTTATGAATGGGCTGGGGATTTAATTTCATATTTGATTATATTTATGTGCATAGCTCACCCTATCTGTTTGTGTGTGGCGATGATCGGGTAATTTATTATCCAGGAGCAGATGATGTTATAGGTGAGCCAGGAGACGCTTAGTGGCGGAGAGTGGGCTCAGTGCACGAAGGGATTTTTATAACTATTTTTGGTTTAATTTACATGTAATTTGATTACAGTTTTTACAATTTTAGAATATTTGGATTCTTAATGTTTTAAAGTTTTGAAATTTCCCGCATTTAGGGAAATGGTTCATTAATAAATGAGGTATTATTTATATAAATTGTTATTTTATTATTTATTTTAAGTAATATCCTACCGGAATGTTACAAATGTTATGAGCTTGAACAATATGCACTTTGTTAGACATTGCATGGTTATGCTTATTAGACGAGGTCTCATACCTTAAGGAGTTGAGTGAGTCTTAGAACATTCAACTATTCTCTTGAGCATAAAGAGTGAACGTAGTTGAAGAAGAAAAGACGCGTGGAAGAGAGAGAAAAAATTTGGTGGGGGACATGGGACCTAAACCCTTGATACGGTGCTACCCTTTTCAAAGGGATAAAGATACGCACATATTATACCGTGGCACGATGCTTCTTTTTGTTTGAGAGAGAGAAATATATTAGGCCAAGTTACAAGGTATCAAGTCTCATATCACCACATTCTCTTCTATCATCTTTCAGTTAGCTCTCTCCTTTTTTCTGAGTCTTCCCTTTCATTCTTGGGATGCCAACACCCGAGTTATTGTAAGTGACCCTTGAGAGGAGAAGTTGACTTTCTCACCCCTTTGGAAACCTAGTATAGAGCTAGTAGAAAACTTAGCTTGAGTGAGGGAAGCTAACTGAGTCTTGATGAGTGTTTTATGAGTCGAACTATGTTCATGTCGTTAATTGTGTTGTTAAAAGAATATTTGTTTGATGAGAAAGATATGACATATGTGTTTTCCCTACATATTGTGAGTTTAATGTTTGGATGAATGAATGTAAATAATGGTGATTCATGCACATGAATGTGCTTGTGGAAAAGAGAACAAATGTGGATGGGTTAAGTAGAATCTAAATAGGAATATGCCAAATCTATCGAACATTGCCAGATACATGTATGCTTGTGTTGGTAGCCCTCGAGGGATAAGTAATACCTTGTGTGGGCTTAACATGTGCTTTGACTAGGAGTCTACTATAATGACTATATTAAAGGTCTACTAATTACTTGATTCACTTAAAAGAGCATAACTAGCTGGTGATAGCTGAAGGAGGTCTTTATTAGCACTAGTTGCTTGAAAACCCCATTAGACGAGTCTAACAAATAGATTTTGATGATAACAAAATCTATAATGAAACAAGATAATTAAGTCAATTAGATAATGTTCCAATTTTGCTAAATATGATTATATAATGCTCCTAGAGAAGCACTGAACATAAGAAAGGTTAGTTAGGTTAAAGACCTCATTACACGCAAGAATATAATTATTAGACAACCATGTTCTTTAGTATGAACATGTGTTTTTATTAAACTAATGTGTGTTGAATGAGTGTAAGCAAAATCATAAGAAAATGAGCATCATAAATTAGATGATGCTTGAAGTCTGAAGCAAACATGAAAGAAAGTGAATCTTAGACGAGCTCAATAAAAAATATTGGTTAGTGAGTCGCAAGTTGGACTAGATGACTAATGTTGTTAGACGAACAAGTCATCAGAAGACTCAAATAATGCATACTCAATTAAACTCAATTGACAAGATCATTGACCATATGAGTCAACATAATGAGGCAACGCATTAGATTGCTACAAGCATTAGATTGCTACAAGCAGTAGAGTAGTCAAAGAAAAACGTTAGACAAGTCAACACAAGCATTTAAAGGTACCAGACGAGTATCACCTTTAGACGAGTAAAATTCAACTCACTAGGGTGAATGTTGAATATCCCTATTAGACAAATACTTCCATTATACGACTCCAATAAAAGAATGATTAGACTAGTAATGCTAAGGCACACATTACACGAGCCAACCTCATATCAACAAATAACACAAAAAAGATTCATTAAAACACCAGTTGATATGAAGATCAAGTTCAAATTGATTAATGGAATATGAATATTGAAATTGATGATCAAATCAATTAAGAGAATTGTGATGCTAAGCTTAGAATTATCTAAAGATATTCTTATTGAACATATAATCTGAAGAATATAAAAGATTATTGATTAGATATAAAAGGAAATCCTTTATGATTAAAAATCACTAATGTTGTCATATATTCATCAACTAATCACGAGAAAGGAAAAAACCTTGCAGATCAAAGACTGTAAGAGATTCTTCAAAAGATTAAGTCCATAATGTTAAGTTTGAAATTCAAATTGTTGAATGGCAGAAAAGGAAAGAATAGATAACATCAAGAACTCTGAATGAAATATTAAGAACTTCCAAAAATAAAGAAAGAAGAAGAAATTTGAAGATATGAAGAATATGCTTAATTGAATATGCATCAATGGTAAAATGACACAACATGATTATAAGAATTGGGACCAAGATGAAGAAGACAGGTATAATGTGAGAGAAATATTAAAGTGCTTCAAGAGAAATAAAAGTGAGAATACTTTGAGTGTGATTGTAATCTCCTGCATGAGAGATTATTTTGTTTTTGTAATTATTAGTTCTTAATCTCAAGGGGAGATAGAGAAGGACACTAAGTGATAGTATGAATATTGAAATATTGAGGAGCATGACTTTACACTTGATTTTTTAGATATATCCCAATTGCTCCTTCCACCCTCTTTGTTGCTTAAGATTTGAATCATTTTCTATATCCTACCCTCTACCTTGGCCATGTTATAATCTTGGCCATGTTATAATCTTGATTAAAGTCCTATTGATCTTAAGTTGTGTTGGTAATGAGTAGTGGATGTTAGAAGCTCTTCAAGCCTATGTTAGTGCTAGTTTCATGATGTAATATGCTAAGAGATAAATTTTATCTTGAAACACATGAGAGGATGAGAGATACACTAATTTGTCAGGTTGTGATTTTGATCGAAGAACTGATTTTGAATAAATATTGGTTTACTTGATTTTTTTGACCTATTTTCAAGCATGTTTGATGTTTTAAAGCATTGATTGTACTTCTTTTTGTGCATAACAATTGTAGTTGAGTAGTGAGATGAGAATTCATTTGAATTTTGGAAATTGCTTTTAGTTTCTTCTTTTCTTATATGTTTGCCCAAAAGTGCAAGGGCAGTGTGGAGGTATGTTAAGTTCCAGTTTTGACTTATTTTTCATAGCTAATTGCATCTCTTTTAGGTAGTGTTTTGCTTTAATTCTTTGATTCTAGTCCAGATGTATTATTTCTTGTAAAAGTTAGTGTTTTGGTGAAAATGTGTTGATAAAGTGTTTTTAGATTTTTAGTTTTTGATAACAATGACTCCAAACAATTGTTATGGAAACCATCAATCACAAAACCTATATCTAAGAGGATAAATGAAAATAAAGCTTCAATGATGAAGACTCTTCCATGTTAGAGAGTAGAATACCAACAAATCTTTCTTTTTTGCTTAGTCTTTAATAAATTGTATATGTGTATATTCTTTCCTTGTAATTGTAGGATTATATGGAGGCATTTGTACATGAGATTTTGGTCATAATTGGACCTTATTTTGGGCTTAAAATGTTAGCCAAGAACCGTAGAAGTTAATGCCTGACACTTAGAGAAGAAGCTTATAAAACAAAGTCCCATATAATGTAGGATATGCTAAATTTAGTTTAATTTTAAGTGTCACTTCTCCATGTGTGTAACATCCAATATTGTAGTTTCAATCCCACACTAAAATGGTCATGCTTGCGACGAGAGCTAGGCCATCTATATATAGAACCCCTTGCCTTATGTATTAGTCACCTTTGATTGAATGAGATTTCAAATTTGCAATTAAAGGGGGATGAATAAAGCCTTAAAATCCTTTTTCACAAATGAATTTGAAATACTAAACAAAAAGTAAATCGAGCATAAAAAATATTTTATATTAGTTCACCCATCGAGTTATAACCAGTTCTCTCTTAATTACCATGCTTAAAAGGTTTCACTAATAATGAAGGATTGAGTTGGTTCATTTTATGTTTTTGAATATGGTGATGAGTTTCTTAAGAAAACCTAGTAAATATTTCCACTGGACATTAAGATAGCAAGATATCTAGATGTGAAGGTGCACTATAAAAGGTTCAAAAAGAACGAGAGTGATGAATTGAGTTAGAATTCACAACAAAAAAGGAAACACAACATGTAAACCAAATAGAAGTAGAAGAAAACAAAAACAAAATGGAAGACATAAAGAATGGTAATGAAGATGAAGCACACCAATCTTGGAGGGGCCATATGGCTAACCAACTCTAGAGATGAGTGTATGATGTTGCCACTTGCTAAGCAAGATAAGGCTAAGGTACAAACTCCACCCCTATGGAGGAACCTCGTGGAGGAACCTCATGGTTTTGGTTGAACAACAGAAATGTATATTGCTCAAATTTAGCAACCCTCTTACAACTCCAGGAGCACCCCTTATATAGAAGAGTTTAACGACTTTTAAGCATATAAAATATACATAAGGATGTCTCTACAAAATCCTAACCCAAGCTTCTAGAAAATAGGTCAAATAATGTTTACAAAAGTGAGAGAGAAATGAGCTAACTATGGTGTGTACAATGCTAATTTCAGTTAAGCTCTAAAAGAGATCAAGAAGGTGTCTCATATATCTCCAAAAAGTGGCCAAAATGTGCTAAAAACAAAGGTACATTTACTTTACGCTTTTTACTTTATGCTTTTGTCTTTTCTCTCTCCTCCATCTATGCTCCATATAATCTCCACTAGGGTTGCGCCACATCATCCACCATACTTAACCTTAATTAAACCTACGAAACACATAAATAAGGATTAACATGTTGGCTTAAGTCAAGTTAACTCTAGTCAACAAGTCAAACTTGGTCAAAGGTCAACAAGTCAACTAAGGTTGAGCCAACTTAGGGAAATTCAAACACAATGAAAAATAATGAAAAGGGATGAAGGACTAGTGAACTTCCTTTTTAAACATACTTAGTCTTCTTAAGCATGTGTCTCCATCCTTGATTGGGATTAATCCTTCATCAATTAATAAAATACAATTGAATATAAAACGAGTTTAACCTCACCTAGTATCATAAGCACACTCTCTCTAGATAACACGAGCATCAATCTCTCCTAGTATGTTTCTCAATCTTCACCTCAGATTAAGACAAATGCCAATTTGAATAATGAGAAAAACACTTTCAAATACAAAAGTACAATCTAAACTCAGAAGGTAAACTTATAATTGCTAAGCTTACAATGCACTATTTTTGCTATCGAGACTTTTCTTCTATATTTGAAAGTATACACTCAAGTACAATAGTTAATAATATTTCTCTTTTATGAATATTCAATCCAAATTCATTTATAAGAATCATTTTATTTATTTAAAAATTATTGTGATATTTTTTTATTTTTTATTTTATAAATTGAAATTATTTTTAACTTTATTTTTTTCTTTCAAATTTAAAATTGTGATATTTTTTCTTATTTGTTTTTTAAGATATGAAAGTCATCTTTAATTTTTAAAATTAAATATATTTGTTCATTTTAAAAGTCATGACTTGGTGGTATACGGGATCATTTGCTTTGCAATAATGATAATGATATATTGACTAAGTGAATATGTTACCAATTTTGACACAGTGAGGTGGCATCTATGTGACAATTATTTGTTTATATTTTTATTTTATTTTTTCAGGCACGGTGTAAATGGGAAATGGAGGTTGCATAGTTAATTTGAATAAACCAAACTATCACATTCTCTCTCTCTTTGACCCCTCTTTTTTATTTTTTAAATTAAATTAATACGTTTAAATTTAATTAAAATGCACTTAATTAATAATTTAGTCATATATTTGGATTTATTTTTTATATTTTTTATTTGATTAAGTTAATTTTTTTTTAAATTGAGTTAATGTGATTCTTTTGTTAAATTAAAGTTAAGATTTATGTGTCAAAATCTTGATTAACTATAAAATCTTTCTATTTTTTTTCTTCAATTCCTTTCAACTCCCTTTACATGATAATACATGTAAATGATATTAGTACTGATTTAATATTGTCTTTATTTAAAATATAAAGATTCAATTGGATAGAAAACATAAATAGTTTTAAATTTAAGACCTAAATTACCAACTAAATAATTAAAAAATATATTAATAAAAATTAAGGCTAATCTATTCTAATTGTTGATCTCTATATTGTACTACTAAATTAATTTTTAATTCTAATTAGGAAAATAAATAAAAAATCTTAATCTTGTACTAAGTTAATGATGAGAACTTTTGTTCATTCAAACAAAACAAAATCAATTTGGATTGCATCTCACGATGATAAAATAAAATAAAATTTAAAAATTTTACTCTTTTTAGTTTTTTAAAAAAGAGTTAACATCAATGAGTTATAAAAAATTAAAATATCACTTTGAATCCAAAATTTTAAAATATCACCTTTTTTATTTTTGTTCTCCAACCTTGTATTGCTAAAACTCTAATTGGCGTTACATTTCCTAGTAACTGTCTTTCTGTTTAACACTTTTTATACAATATTAAATACAAAGTGATATACTTAAATGGGAGCTCCAATTATGGCTGTCTGCCAATATAGAATGTCACTGGATTATCAGTAGATTCTAATTCTGATGCACGTTAACCATTTCCATCGTTGTAAACCAAATTAACCAAATACCACATGGTTTACCGTAATGGACTTGGTTAATGTGTATCAAAATTAGAACTTACTAAATTAAATAATTCAATGACATTCCATGTTGGCAGAAAATCATTACTGGTACTCCAATCCAATATCTTAGTATGAATATTTTTTGTACAAAAACTCTAAATCGGGAAGACAATTCCTACTTAAGGTCATTTTAGTTAAGCTTTTTTACCATTAATTATTTGATTTATGTGGATCCAAATTACAATCAAGTGAAGTAAAAAACCCAACGACATTCCATGTGGGCAGAAAACCATTATTGTTGTCCCAAACAAGTATCTTACTTTGGACTTTATATTTGATCCAAAAATTCCAAAAAAGAAAGGAAGTTACTATTAAAGATAAACCAATTATGTTTTTTTGTCATTATTAGGTTTTTTAATGTGAAGTTTATTAGATCATACTAAACTAAATAACCCACTAAATTTCATGTTGACAAACAACCATGATTGGAGCTCCCAAATAAGTATCTCATTTAAACGTGATATTGTACAAAAGTGTTGAAAAGAAAGATGGTCACCAAAGAAGGTAACACCACTTAGCAATATGGAGTTAGAGGACGAAAATAAAAAAAGTGATATTTTAAAATTTTGGATTCAAAGTAATATTTTAATTTTTTATATAATTTTTTTATAATTAATTGGTGTTAACTCTTTTTTTAAAAAACTAAAAGAAGTAAAATTTTTAATTTTTTTTATCATTTGTGAGATGCAATCCCAATTGATCTTGTTGTATTTTAATGACCATAAATTCTCATTATTAACTTTGTACAAGATTAAGTATTTTTTTTCTTATTTTCCTAATTAAAATTAAAAATTAATTTAGTAGTATTATAGAGATAAACAATGTTAGAATATATTAGCCTTAATTTTTATTAATATATATTTTAACTATTTAGTTAGTAATTTAGTTCTTAAATTTATGACTATTTATATTTTCATTGTTTTTATCCAATTGTATTTTTATATTTTAAATAAAGGCAATATTAAATTAGTATTAATATCATTTACATGATGTATTATCATGTAAAGGGAGTTGAAAGGAAATGAAGAAAAAAAAAGAATAAAAGAATTTCATAATTAATCAAGATTTTGACACATAAATCTTAATTTAAATTTAATAAAAGAATTACATTAACTCAAATTAAAAAAATTAATCAAATAAAAATTTTAAAAAATAAATCCAATTACATGACTAAATTATTAATTAAGTGAATTTTAATTAAATTTAAACGTATTAATTTAATTTAAAAAATAAGAAAGAGTGAGGAGGAAGAGAGAGAATGTAGTAGTTTGGTAAACCTACTCTTAATTCAAATCAACTACGCGCCCCCCTCCCCCATTTCCCAATTCCACCGTGCCTGAAAAGTGCATAAAAATTGGGTAACACATATTATAGACAGAAAAAGAAAGATTTATAAATTGGTCAAAGTGTAAAGTAGAAAATGAGAGAGATGAGTAGGGAAGAGAAGACACGAGTCATAAAGAAAAGTTATCAGATGCTTCCATTCAGTGCCACACATTCGTTTTAGAGAGAGCCACGTCACTGGTTTTTAGTATCCTTTTGCCAAAAGTCTGATATTAAAACGTGTCCAAATAACTTTTTTTTTTCTCTGAAATGTTATATATATATATATATATATATATATATATATATATATATATGAATGTGATAGTTGTGAAATTCTAAAATTAATTATAAAAGAAAGAGAAAAGGAAAATGTAAAAAATATAGTTTAAATAAAATGGAAAGAGAAAGGAAGACTTAAAGAGAGAGAAAAAGAAGAAGCAGAATTAGTATAACATTGATCTGGTCCACACTTCTTGTTTGTTAGATTTTTTAAGTTTCAAGTGTGTTTTTTATTATTATTATTTTTATACATTTTGCGAGTTTCTTTTTTTTATAGAGAATTTCTTTTTTGTTATTTATTTTTGTTGATGTCAAAATTTTGTTGGTTAAAATATCTTTTTGGTCTCGATTTTCGTCAATTTTTTTTAAATAAGTCCTAATTTTGGTTTTGTGTTCAAATTGTTAAATCAGATTTGTCTAATAGTTTAACCCAGAAGGGGATTTAAATTGATTAATTAGTCTTTCACTTGGTTAAGTTGAATCTTGAAAGTATCTTTAAGTCTTATAACCCAATTAACCAAATTCGCAGTTCTATGTTAATGGATTGTTTAAAGCAATCAAGAAAGATTGTAAGAGAGAGAGAAACAAAGAACACAACAATTTATACTGGTTCGATTCAAGATGAATCTACGTCCAGTCTTCTCCTAAGTAATCCACTTAGGAGGATTCCACTAAATCAATAGAGATTCAAGAATTACAAGAGCATCTAAATAATTCAAGACCTTAAAGACAAAGGAGCTTGATCTACAAATCAAGAACTCCCCCTAGATGCACTGCATCCACACAATTGCACCTAGACCTTCACTTTACACAGTGAATCAACTCTGAACAAAAATACAATAAGAGAGAATCAAGAAACGAATACACCTAGTGTTGTGCAGATTTGTCAATTGACTCCTAGATCCAAGCTTGACCCATCAAGGTTGAATCCTCCATCAATCTCCTTGAATCTTTACTTAAATGATCTCTCAAGAATGCTTAGGAACTCTGTAAATCTCAGAGGACAGTTTCTCAGAATGTTTCTCAGGAATTCTGTAATTTTTCTCACACGCAAAACTGATTTCAGAAATTGGTTTTATATAGAGTTCTCTGCAGTCATTAATGGATTAGGAATTTACCTAATAGATTATCGTGAGTGTGTTTTCACTGCCTTAGTGCAATACCCTCAGCTAATCTATTAGTTAAATAGCTAATCAATTTATGAATGCATAAGCAAGAGTTTGATGGTTAATACAACTCTATGTAAGCTTGTTTTACATATGATATTTTTGCTCTAACACTAATGCACAATCTAACAAAACAGAACTAATTCTAAACTAGTAATTCACATGATGTGTCGCCTTGGACATCATCAAAATCATCAAAATTAACTTCGTTGGAGTTGAGCAAGCTCCCATTTCAACAATCTCCCCTTTTTTGATGATGGCCAATATGTGTCCTGCAACATAGATATAAAACAAACAACATTTCTCCCCTTTTAGACATTAGCAAAAAGAGCATAGGGGTGTAACACAACCAAACCAACACATACCAGGAACATCACAGATTAACAATACAAAGTATGACAGTATTGACAACGCAGCAAGTGGAATACGTATCACAGGTTCACATCAGAGTGCAGACAGCCATAAATAAAATCAGCATTGCAATATCAGTGTAAATCAGCAGTTCAAAAATTAATGGAAGTGTAGAGCAAATAGAAACCAAGACCAATGGGATGGATAAACATATCCAACAACAGGAATATCAGAGTGCATACAGGCAGTTAAGGATTTCAGTACAAGTAGATGACTAATCTAATGAATTATGTAGTGTTGAGAAGCAAATGAGCCATAACAGGAAAATGATAATCGATTAGAGAATTACCTAATGGATTAATTTATGCAGAAATATGAAAAATGCACATTTTACTTCCTTTTTAGTGAACAAATATGCAGTAAATTCAAAATATGAGAGTACTTCAACCAACAACTATACTTGATCACAATAGAAGAGGAACTTTTCACCTTGGCAATGCCTAAAATTTAACCTTTGTTATTATCACCTCTTGTAACATGACCATTAATTGGCTTTGTAAGATATCCTGTAGAAGTTCTTCTCATCTCCTTTCATGTGTCTTGAGCATCCATTATATAGAAGCTACATTGCTTTCCTTGCATCAAGACAACTGAAACATAGATTAAAGAGAAGATGAATGTTGTAACATGCCGTCAGGATATTACGGATTTATAAATAAAATAAAGAAGTAAATAAATAACAGAGCATTTAATAATACCTCATTTTCCCAAAACGCGGGAAAATTTAAAATTTATTAAATAAGTAAATAATGTTCATAACCATCAATCATAAAAACCAAAAATCAAATGTTATAATATCACCCATAAGGGTTTACAACTGATCCCAAAACCAGAGAAAATAAAACATAAGATTTCCCTGAGTCTATCCCTTCTCTGCGACTAAGCTTCACCTGAGCCACCTGCATCAATAACATCTGCTCCCGTGTACTGCGTACACGATCATCGCCAAACACACGTAGATAGGGTGAGCTTAACAGATAAAACATATATAATGTTGCAGATATATATATACATATACACATGTCACTATACATAACTTAAACATCCCACATTGTTCCATCTTTTAATTCCTACCATCTGACCCCCAATCAGATTATTCGTGTTCTACATCGTCTACGGATTACTTCAAGGTGACTTGCTGCCATACCTATCGGCCACAACTGATAGAGCACGTGCAGGAAGCAATGCTACGGATCATACACCGTAACGCCAAGTAGAGTTCCCATATACGAACATAGTCTATATCGTCCCAAGACTACCAAACTCGTTAGCCAACAACTGAGGAGGGCAATCTATCTGGACCCATCCGTACTAGCCACAACAAGCACACTCACACCGGCAACACTCGCCAACCCGAGCCACAACTCAAGGGTTCCTCGTGTTCATCCGTCATCCCGAGCCACAACTCAAGAGATGCTATTCCGAGCCACAACTCAAGGAATACCACGTG
>Ga0209589_1002236_pt1 | contig 33321 bp, 25 predicted proteins | sample CowpeawhiteBW_FD_187525 | JGI IMG/M metagenome (GOLD analysis project Ga0209589, IMG submission 187525) | Root nodule microbial communities of legume samples collected from California USA - Cow pea white BW (SPAdes) (version 2) | ecosystem: Host-associated > Plants > Roots > Nodule | place: USA...
TTGTTATTATTTTAATTATTATTATTATTCTTATTCTTATTTTATTTTACTATTATTATTATTATTACTATTATTATTATTTTATTATTATTATTATTATTATTATTTTATTTTACTATTATTTTTATTTTTATTATTTTTTATTTTATTTGTTATTTTATTATCGTTATTATTTTTTATTTGTATTGCTTTATTTTATTATTTTTATTTTGTCTTATATTATTATCGTTTTATTATTATTGTTTCATTTTATTATGAAAGTATATTTACTTGTCAAGGATGCATGTTTTGCGTGAATTGAGTATCTTGTGTAAATAGGTTCATTGGAACCTATTCCAGAGTGCCAAATACCAGTAAATTACCAGTTACTGGTGTGGCGTATGGTGGAACATTGTAAATCGTCAAGAGATAGGCCACAAAGTGAACTCTAGAGTAAAACCCGAGAGTTGGCGCTTGGCGACGGAAGTGGTCCCGCCAGGCGGTGTGTTGTAGAACTAGGCTTGAACCAAAATCTAGTGGGTTGGTGCCTGGCGACGCCAAGTGTTCTGCCAGGTGGTTCAGAACGTGAGTTAACCTAGCGAAATGGATGTTATGCTAAGTGGCTTTGGAGGCAATGATGGATTATGCGAGGGATTCTACACAACTTTGGATAGAGGTCTTGATGCGATGCTTTGTTGGGGGGCCTAGTTATGAGTGTAACTTGTATTGGGGTAACACGTGGCCACTCAAGATTGTAGCCTGGTGGTTTTGGAAGTCTAGTGGAGTGTGCGAGATCGTGGCTCGTACGAATGGGTTCCGGAAGATTGCCCTCCTCGGTAGTCTTAGAACGAATATGGACTGTCGTTCGTATTGGGGAACTCCACTTGGTGTTACGAATTGTGGCCATGACAAATTTATTCCCGCATGTGGACTATTAGGTGGTGGCCTGTAGTCGGAGGGGCGAGTAGACACTCGTGGTAACAAAGATCGATCAATGTAATCATCAAATAGTGTAGAATCAAGAGGCGTTTAGAGGAAGATTTGGAGGTCGAGGATTAAGGGTTGTGGCTTGTGAGTCTTAGGAAAAGCAACACTCTTACCGGGTTTTGTGAACAGGTAAGGGTTGTGCTCTTGTCGGGTTTTGATGAGCAGACAAGGGTGGTTGCTTGTAAGTCCTAAGAAAAGTGATGCTCTTATCGGGTTTTGGTGAATAGGTAAGGATTGTTGCTTGTTCTTCCCAGAAGGCATTGAGGCGTAGGAAAGGAAACTAGTTGGTTATCAGAGAATAATATACTTTGTGATGAGACTTGGGAGTATTAAAAGTGTTGAAATATTGAATGGTTATTTATTATTTTTTGTGGTGCACTTTTATTCAGTTGAGCTCACCCTATCTGCTTGTGTTTGTCGATGATCGTGTAATGCGTTACATGGGAGTAGATGATGTTGCAGGTGTTGCTAGTGAGGCATAGTTTCGGAGAGGGGCTAGCTTGGAGAAAAAGCCTTTATGATGTTTTCTTTATGGATTTTAAACATTTTGTAAACATTTATCTTACCAGACTTGGAATTCTCAATCGACAATTATAGTTTGTGGATTTTGGTTTATTACGGTATAATAAATGTTTTAAATTTTCCCGCGATTTGGGAAAATGAATTATCATAAATGCGATTTTATACTTATTCCCTATTTTAATTATTTAAATTAGTAATATTCGGCCAGGATGTTACACTTAGCGAGTTTACAAAAATAAAAGAAAAATTACAAACACTTTTTAAGTGCCAAATTGTTATTCAAGTGTGCTCTAAGCCATGATCTTCATGTCCTTTGAATTTCAAGCTTCATGGAGCATCATGAGCTTCGAATAGATGTGTTCTTCCAAGCTTTTGGTCCTTGACCTTGTCATAGGCCCTTTGAATTGTAATACTTCCTCCTCAAGTTCTTCTTGTATTGGATCAAGAGATAGTCCTTTATCAATCGCTCTTTCTTGAAGATAATTTGTCCTAAGATTTGTACCACTTGAAGAATTCTTCTCCTTAGGTTTGGTAGTGTTAGAAGTAGCTCCCTCCTTCTTAAATTTCTCCTTATCGTCCATAAGGTGGATGATTTCTCTAGGACATCCTTTTCTTGAGTTGTTGTTCCTTTAGACCTGATCAATCTCTTATCATCCCCCTTCTTGGAGAGAATTCAACCACAAATTCTAGAAGATCCTACATACAAACATAGAAGTAAGTTAAAGAACACAAATCTAAAATAATCCAAAATAGAAATTCAAGGTAAAATGAGATTTGGATCTGTGAAGAGACAAATCTCTTATTATCAAAGGGTTGGAGGTCTCCAGGATCAAATACCCACTTGTAAAAGACATCAAAAAATTTTAAAGCAAGGATGTTATGCTCAAAGAAACAACAAAAGAATATTGTACAAACAAACAACGAAACTATAGGTATGACTTTTACTACCCATAGATTTGTTAGGGATGGACAAACAAGCTAAGTCATGTGAATATATTTCCAAATTTGTGTCCTTCTTCTCGATCATCCTTTCTTTTTCTCATTCTTGATGCCATTGCTCCTTGATGAGCAAGTCTTCCCTAAACAACAAAACAAAAAGAGATGGGTTAGTATATTTTTATCTTGCTCTTTATTCTTCCTTTTCTCTCTTTTCTTCTAGGGCTTCCTTCTCTTGTTTTCTCTTTAGCTTTTGCTCTTGTATTTCTTTTTTTAACACCTTCAATTTTTTAATATCCTATTTTCTATCGCCATGTCCATTCCTCCTTCCCTTTCAAGTACAAAATGTAGTTCTTGAGGTCTTCATTAGCTATGAGACTTGCATTTCAATTAGGACATTGATAATTTTCACGACCATAGCCTTCACATTTGGAGCATCTTATAGCACTTGTCCTATCGCTTGACAATGATTTTCTGCTAGGATTGTGCTCCCTCCTAAGATTAGCAATCTTGCAATTCAACTTTACAATTTTGAACACCAAGGCATTCAAATCCTTCACCAAGGCCAAACTCATATGAGGTGTCTCTTGTAGCCCATGCTCTTTTCTCCTTTGCGAGGTCTCCAAGATGCAATGTTTCCCTTATATTTTGTAAGTTTGCAGCATTGCGTGTCACTATCGTAGCACTTTCAAGTTCTCTAACCAATGGAGCTTTGTGAGGTGTAAGATAGGTTAACCCATATGGAAAATCACTTCTATAAGAAAGCCTTTGCCAGAACATGTTGAATTAGCTTGGTGGTTTAGCTTTGATTTGGCATTGGTAAGGTTATGGGTTCAAACCTTGGTGAACTCAAATTTTCTTTCTTTTTGCTAAAAAGTAGTATGGCCTGAATATGAAAGGGTATAGACAACTCTAGCAGAAAGGGTGCAGCCAAGGGGCTGGAAAAATAACTAAATGATGGGCCTTGAATAGCAATTAAAATACCATTAAGGCTATTTTCGTTTTTGCACTTAACACCACTATTAAGGCACCTATAAAAGGTCAAAATTTTGTGAAAAGAGGGTTTCTGCAGTTCTGGTTTTGTATCTTTTGGGTGGGGAGCGAATTGGAGAGGATTGAGAGATTTCCTAGGGCAAATTGTGGAAGCATTAAGGGATTTTCGTGTTGGGCAAGAAGAAAAGCTGTAACCTTATACTTTTGCAAGGGGAAATTCCAGGTTAGGGGAGCTGGACCAAATTTTTGTAATTGTTGTTTTATGTGCATGATTAGATATGTGTTTGTCATGAGAAATTTGTGCTAATGTATGGTCTGAATTTGGGGTTGGGTGTTTTGATATTGATGATCAAAATTTTTCCAAATTGCATGACTAAGAAGGGTTTTTGCACTATACATGCTACTTTTGGTTCAAATGTAGATTTTGGGAGCTACTTAAGGTTTAAATTGGTGTTCACATGTTGGTGTATTGCGTTCAATTCTTTGGCTTGGATTAAAGTATGGTTTGGACCTTGTTGCAGTGGTTACGTGCGTAACTTTGTGTAGAACTCTGCAATTCTCGCTCAGGCGAGCTCTCGCCTAGGCGAGATTAACAGAGAAGTGGGACTGATACTGCTTGCTCATCTCGCTCGGGCGGAGAGTGAAAGTTTTGGGCAACTGGTGGTCTCGCTTAGGCGAAAGTCCCTCGCCCAAGCGAGAACTCAAAAGTTTGGGTGCTTGTTTGCATGTTCCGCTCAGGCGCGAAACCTTAGTTTATTTGGGCGAACGCTTGTCTCGCTCGGGCAAGAATTCCTCGCCTAAGCGAGAAATCGAGGTTTGATTGGTGGTTTGTGTAACTCGCCGCCTAGGCGAGGTAAATAGTTCTGGGCGAGTGAGGGTCTCGCCCAAGCGAGAAGAAGCTCGCTTAGGCGAGACTTCGTAGGTTGCAGAGGTTCTGGAGGCTCGCCTAAGCTAGTGGGTCTAGCTTAAGCGATATAGGCTGGACTGGTTGAGCAAAGGCTTTTAGCATAAGTAAGCGAGGGTGTTGTTGTGCGTTCAAGGCATGTATTATGGTTGTATTAAACATATGAGATGGAAATTGTAAGGCGTGGTCTATAAGGCTTCTAAGATATCTCAATGGTGGGCTTGCTGGTGTTCCTTGGGTTGTGGCCCGGAACGTATCCTTGGGTTGTGGCCGAGGATGGGGGTTAAGCACGTGGCATTCTATGGGTTGTGGCCCGGAATGACTTCCCTTGAGTTGTGGCTCGGGATAGCGGATGAACACGAGGAACCTTTGAGTTGTGGCTCGGGTTGGTGAGTGTTGTCGGTGTGAGTGTGCTGGTTGTGGCCAGTACGGATGGGTCCAGATGGATTGCCCTCCTTAATGATTCATTGACGAGTTTGGTAGTTCTGGAACGTTACGAACTATGTTCGTATTTGGGAACTCCACCTGGCGTTACGGTGTGTGATCCGTAGCATGGTCCCCGCACATGTTCTATCGGTTGTGGCCGATAGGTGTGACAACAAGACGCCTTAAGATACTTAATAAAAGATGTAGAGCACTGCTAGCATGGTTGTGGCCATGTGGAAGAGCTGGAACAAGTCTCCTTGATGTACATTGATATACATGGTTGTGGCCATGTGGAGGGAAGGTAACGAGTCTTCCGCGAGGTGCATCGATATGCATGGTTGTGGCCATGTGATAGAAAATGGGAAAGTTCTTTGGGAAATGAAATGATATCATATATGGTTGTGGCCATACGGGATAAGAGAAGAGTTTGTGTTATTGGTGTATTTATTTGTTTATACATTTATATGTGTGTTTGGTGTAATTTTATGTTTTATCTTTTAGCTCACCCTATCTGCTTGTGTTTGGCGATGATCGTGTACGTAGTACACGTGAGCAGATGATGTTGCAGGTGGAGCTGGTGAGGCTTAGTCGCAGAGTGGGGGAAATATTTTGTAAACTCTGATGAGAGACTTTTTAATTATGTACAGTTTTTATGGTTTATGAACTTTGGTTATATTTGGAATTAATAAAAAGATTTAATTTCCCATGTTTTTGGGAAATGATGTATTATTAAATGCAGTGCAATTAATTACTTTTTTGTATTTTATTAATATTCGTAATATCCTGACGGAGTGTTACATTTGGTATCAGAGCAATGGTTTTCAAAAGATTTTTGGGGTCTATGGGGAGTGAGCTTACCGTGTGTGCTTGTGAGATCATTTTGATCATTGTGTGTTAATTAACTTTTGGTATAAAGTCTTAACCAAAGCTGTTTGGTGTGAATAGTTATATGTGGCGTGCTCAGGCTATGGCAAATAGGCGGAGGAGGAATAATGTTGGGGCTGATGAGATCGCGTAGGCGATACATCAGATGGTCGATGCGATGCAGCTCATTGTAGTGCAACCTAGAGCCGTGGTAACACCCACACGCCTGGTGTCGATGGAGGACTTTATGAGACATAAGCCCTCAAAATTTGCAGGCAAATCCTCTTTGGGTGAAGCCGATGCTTGGCTCAGAGAGTGTGAGAAAATTTGCCGAGTGATCGATTGCACAGATGCTCAGAAGCTCTTATTCGTCTCATTCTTATTGATAGCTGGCGTAGAATACTGGTGGGCAGACATGCAACAGCTCATGCAGACCCGGGGTGAGGAGGTTACATGGACTTCCTTCAGGGCGGCATTTCTAGAGAAGTATTTTCCAAACAGTGCCAGGCACGAAAGAGAGGCAAAATTCCTCACATTCCAACAGGGGAACCTGACTGTGCAGGCATACATAGACAAATTTGAGTATTTGGCCAGGTTCTACTTGCCCACTGTCACCGAGGAGTGGAGATGCCGAAAATATGAGGGCGGGCTGAAACACAAGTTGCGCCGTTTCATTGTACCTCTCAGGATCAGGGAGTTTCTAGTCTTGGTGGAGCAGGCCAAGGCCGTTGAGCAGCTGGAGATGGGGCCCAACAGAGGGGCTCGACCTTAAAAGAATACCTCTGATTCACGACAGCAGAAAAAACCGTATGACAGGCCACAAAGTTCGGTCAAGAAACTACAGTGCTACAACTATGGTGGAGAGCATCTTAGGAGGGATTGTCCAAAACCCTCAGGCAGCTCTGGTGGTGGTAGTAGCACTGGTAAGTGCTACGTTTGTGACCAGACGGGCCATTTCGCACGTCACTGCCCGAATAAGAAATCAGGTGGAGGTGCACCAGCGAAGAAATCAGTTGGGGATTGACCTAGAGCCCTAGGTCATGTGTTCGCCTTGACGACTACTGAGGCAGCCCAGTCAGGTAACTTAGTACAAACTACTTGTTTGTTGTTTGATCATGAGGTTGTTGTGTTGTATGACTCAGGAGCTACCCATTCATTCGTATCCAATGAATGTGTGAGGAGGCTCGGTCTAGTGATGCGAGAGCTGGCGTGCGAGTTAATAGTTGCGACACCAGCGTCGGGAGAACTATCCACCACGTTTGTTTGTGTAGGATGCCCTATGGAGGTGGCAGGCCGTAGGTTCAAGGTGAATCTCATATGCTTACCAATGGAAGGGTTGGATGTGATTCTGGGTATGGATTGGTTGGCCAGCAACCATGTGGTAATCGATTGCGGACAACGCAAGGTGGTATTCCCAGATGCAGAAGGACTGGAATTGATATCATCCAACCAAGCAGAGAAGGAGATTGAAGCGGGAGCTACATGTTTTATGATAGTAGCTCAAACGGAGAAGAAGAGTACTGTAGAGAAGATTAGTATGATTCCAGTGGTAGATGAATACGCAGATGTCTTCCCTGATGAAATCCCATAATTGCCACCAAGCAGGGATGTGGATTTCACCATTGATCTCATCCTTGGGTCTGGTCCAGTATATATGGCACCATATCGGATGACACCAGCTGAGTTGGCAGAGTTGAAGAAGCAGATTGAGGATCTGCTTGAGAAGAAGTTTATTCGGCCGAGTGCATCACCATGGGGAGCACCGGTATTACTTGTGAAAAAGAAGGATGGTAGCTCCAGGTTGTGTGTTGACTACCAACAGCTGAATAAGTTAACAATGAAGAATAATTACTCGCTGCCAAGGATTGATGACTTGCTGGATCAATTGAGGGGAGCAGCTGTGTTCTCTAAGATTGACTTGAGGTATGGATATCATCAGATCTTAGTCAAACCAGAGGATGTGCAGAAGACAACATTCAGGTCTCGTTACGGCCACTATGAGTATGTGGTGATGTCGTTTGGGGTGACGAATGCGCCTGCTATATTCATGGACTACATGAATAGGATATTTCGGCCGTATCTGGATCAGTTTGTCGTTGTATTCATTGACAACATACTGATATACTCTAAGAGTAGAGAAGAACACGCGGATCATCTGCGAGTGGTATTGGAGGTACTCAGAGAGCATAAACTTTATGGGAAGTTATCGAAGTGTGAGTTTTGGCTTGATGAGGTTCAGTTCTTGGGCCATGTAATCTCAGCCCAAGGAATCGCAGTGGACCCAGCGAAGATTGAAATAGTGGTGAAGTGAGAAAGGCCACAGACTGTGACTGAGGTGAGGAGTTTCTTGGGCCTGGCACAAGTGCTTTGTGGAAGGGTTCTCCAAGATGGTGAGTCCATTGACTCAACTCACCAGGAAGGACCAACCTTTCTCTTGGACAGACGAGTGTAAATTCTGTTTTAAGGATATGAAGAGGAGATTGACCACTGCACCTATATTAGGTATCCCAAACACAACCAAGACGTTTGAGGTGTACTATGATGCTTCATATCAGGGCTTTGGGTGTGTGTTGATGTAGGAGAAACGACCTGTTGCTTATGCATCTCGCCAGCTGAAGGTACATGAGAAGAACTACCCTACACATGACTTAGAACTGGCTGCGGTAGGTTTTGCTCTCAAGACGTGGAGGCACTACTTGTATGGTTCACAGTTTCAAGTGTTCAGTGATCATAAAAGTTTGAAGTACTTATTTGATTAGAAAGAGCTGAATATGAGACAGAGGCGTTGGATGAAGTACTTGAAAGACTATGATTTTGAGCTTCTATACCATCCAGGTAAAGCCAATGTAGTTGCTGACGCCTTGAGTCGGAAGAGAGTTCATATGTCTGCTATGATGATGAAGGAGTTGGAGCTTATAGAGAAACTGCGAGATATGAACTTGAATCTATACACAGGTGCTAATCATATACGGTGCAACATGTTGCAGATCACTAATGAGTTCTTAGAATGAGGTCAGGGAGGAACAAGGTAAAGATCAAGAACTGCAGCAGATAGTGAGTGAGTTGGGCACCGAGAAAAGAAAAGACTTCAAGATGGGCAGAGATGGAATCCTGAGATTTAGAGAGAGTGTGTGTACCTCGCAGTCGGGTCTTAAGGAAGATGCTCTTGGATGAAGGGCATAAGAGTCGTCTTAGCATACATCCAGGTATGACTAAGATGTATAAGGACTTGAAAGCGACCTTCTGGTGGACGGGTATGAAGATTGATGTGGCCGACTATGTCGCTTCTTGTTTAGTATGCCAGAAGGCGAAGATTGAGCACCAGAGGCCAGGTGGCACGTTGGAGCCTATTGATATTCCCTAGTGGAAATGGGACAACATTTCCATGGATTTTGTCACGCACTTGCCACGGTCTGTGAGAGGACATGACTCAATCTGGGTTATTGTAGATAGACTTACGAAGTGTGCGTACTTCTTGTCGATTAATCAGAAGATGTCTATGGACAAGTTGGCAGATCTATATGTCCGAGAAGTGGTCAGACTACATCGAGTGCCTGCGAGTATTGTGTCGGACAGAGACCTGAGGTTCACATCGAGATTTTGGCAGTCACTGCAGAATGCCTTGGGTACCCAGCTGAGAATGAGCTCAGCATATCACCCTCAAACGGATGGGCAGTCTGAGAGAACCATACAGTCGCTCGAAGACTTGCTGAGGACTTGTGTGTTAGATCACCTGGGTACGTGGAGTGACATGTTGCCTTTGGTGGAGTTCACATACAATAATAACTACCATTCCAGCATCGGGATGGCACCATACGAGGCATTGTATGGTAGGAGATGTAGGACTCCATTGTGTTGGCAGCAGGATGGGGAGTCAGTGGTTCTTGGGCCAGAGTTCTTGCAGTAAACCACTAAGAAAGTGAATGTGATACAGGACCATATACGTGCAACTCAAAGTCGACAAAAGTCTTATGCAGATAAGAGGAGGAGGCCACTTGAGTTTGAGGCGGGTGATCATGTATTCCTCCGGGTTACCCCGACATCAGGTATTGGGAGAGCTCTCAGGTCGAGGAAGCTGACTCTTAGATTCATCGGGCCATACCAAATTACGAGGAGGATCGGACAAGCAGCTTATGAGATTGCCTTGCCACCTCATCTGGCAAATCTACACAACGTCTTCCATGTATCACAGCTGAGGAAGTACGTTGCAGACCCTACTCATGTACTGGAACAGGACGATGTTCAGGTGCGCGAAGATCTGACTATGGGGGTTGGACCGGTGAGAATTTTGGATTCTCAAGTCAAACAGCTTAGAGGGAAGGAGATTCGGACTGTGAAGGTCCTCTAGGACGAGGCAACCCATGAGATGACTTGGGAGATGGAAGACCTCATGAGGAAGTCATATTCTCACCTGTTTGCTGGTAAGTTCTCTTTTTCGAGGACGAAAAATTTCAAGGTGGGGGGAATGTAAGATCCACATAATTTAATTAATTAAATAAATAAATAATTAATAAATGCGGGTAGGTGGTGTAATTATGACAATGATTTTTTATGGTATGGCGTGTAAAAAGTACTAGTTCAAGTGGTTGAGACTTTGATTGTGTGAAAGGACTTGGGTTTGAGTCCTATGTATGCAGTTTGTGTGTTATTTAATTATTATTGTTTTAATAATATGTTGGAGCATGTTTGTATGACATAATACTTGAATTGTGAGTTAGCGTGAAACATGAATTAGCTTGGTGGTTTAGCTTTGATTTGGCATTGGTGGTTTAGCTTTGATTTAGCAATTAAAATACCATTAAGACTATTTTCATTTTTGCACTTAACACCACTATTAAGGCACCTATAAAAGGTGAGAATTTTGTGAAAAGAGGGTTTCTGCAGTTCTGGTTTTGTATCTTTTGGGTGGGGAGCGAATTGGAGAGGATTGAGAGATTTCCTAGGGCAAATTGTGGAAGCACTAAGGGATTTTCGTGTTAGGCAAGAAGAAAAGCTGTAACCTTATACTTTTGCAAGGGGAAATTCCAGGTTAGGGGAGCTAGACCGAATTTTTGTAATTGTTGTTTTATGTGCATGATTAGATGTGTGTTTGCCATGAGAAATTCGTGCTAATGTATGGTCCGAATTTGGGGTTGGGTGTTTTGATATTGATGATCGAAATTTTTCCAAATTGCATGACTAAGAGGGGTTTTTGCACTATACATGCTACTTTTGGTTCAAATGTAGATTTTGGGAGCTACTTAAGGTTTAAATTGGTGTTCACATGTTGGTGTATTGCGTTCAATTCTTTGGCTTGGATTAGAGTATGGTTTGGACCTTGTTGCAGTGGTTACGTGCGTAACTCTGTGTAGAACTCTGTAATTCTCGCTCAGGCGAGCTCTCGCCTAGACGAGATTAACAGAGAAGTGGGACTGATACTGCTCGCTCATCTCGCTCGGGCGGAGAGTGACAGTTTTGGGCAACTGGCGATCTCGCTTAGGAGAAAGTCCCTCGCCGAAGCGAGAACTCAAAAGTTTGGGTGCTTGTTTGCATGTTCCGCTCAGGCGCGAAACCTTAGTTTCTTTGGGCGAATGCTTGTCTCGTCGGGCGAGAATTCCTCGCCTAAGCGAGAAATCGAGGTTTGATTGGTGGTTTGTGTAACTCGCCGCCTAGACGAGGTAAATAGTTCTGGGCGAGTGAGGGTCTCGCCCAAGCGAGAAGGAGCTCGCTTAGGCGAGACTTCGTAGGTTGCAGAGGTTTTGGAGGCTCTCCCAAGCTAGTGGGTCTAGCTTAAGCGAGATAGGCTGGACTGGTATAACAAAGGCTTTTAGCATAAGTGAGCGAGGGTATTGTTGTGCGTTCAAGGCATGTATTATGGTTGTATTAAACATATGAGATGGAAATTGTAAGGCGTGGTCTATAAGGCTTCTAAGATATCTCAATGGTGGGCTTGCTGGTGTTCCTTGGATTGTGGCCCGGAACGTATCCTTGGGTTGTGGCCGAGGATGGGGGTTAAGCACGTGGCATTCTATGGGTTGTGGCCCGGAATGACTTCCCTTGAGTTGTGGCTCGGGATAGCGGATGCACGAGGAACCTTTGAGTTGTGGTCGGGTTGGCGAGTGTTGTCGGTGTGAGTGTGCTGGTTGTGGCCAGTACAGGTGGGTCCAGATGGATTGCCCTCCTCAGTGATTCATTGACGAGTTTGGTAGTCCTGGGACGTTATGAACTATGTTCGTATTTGGGAACTCCACTTGGCGTTACGGTGTGTGATCTGTAGCATGGTCCCCGCATGTGTTCTATCGGTTGTGGCCGATAGGTGTGACAACAAGACGCGTTAAGATACTTAATAAAAGATGTAGAACACTGCTAGCATGGTTGTGGCCATGTGGAAGAGCTGGAACAAGTCTCCTTGATGTACATTGATATACATGGTTGTGGCCATGTGAAGGGAAGGTAACGAGTCTTCCGTGAGGTGCATCGATATGCATGGTTGTGGCCATGTGATAGAAAAGGGGAAAGTTCTTTGGGAAATGAAATGATATCATATATGGTTGTGGCCATGCAGGATAAGAGAAGAGTTTGTTATATTGGTGTATTTATTTGTTTATACATTTATATGTGTGTTTTGTGTACTTTTATGTTTTATCTTTTAACTTACCCTATCTACTTGTGTTTGGCGATGATCGTGTATGCGGTACACGTGAGCAGATGATGTTGCAGGTGGAGCTGGTGAGGCTTAGCCGCTGAGTGGCGAAAAACCTGGGAGTTTTATATTATTCGGCTTTGAAATATTTTGTAAACTCTGATGAAAGGCTTTTTAATTATGTACAGTTTTTATGGTTTATGAACTTTGGTTATATTTGGAATTAATAAAAAGATTTAATTTCTCGTGTTTTTGAGAAATGATGTATTATTAAATGCAGTGCAATTAATAACTTTTCTGTATTTTATTAATATTCGTAATATCTTGACGGAGTGTTACACATTGAACCTAGGTCGACTTGACCTTTAGTCTGGGCTGACTTGACATGATGCTTGACCGGATGATGTGACCCCACCAAGCCCAATTGCACCTTCAAGCCGAAGCCCAAGCCGAAGCCCATTAAAAGGCCCAATTACAAGATCAATGTTGAAAAAAATTCTAAAGGGCCTCCCATTAGATGATCACAAATTCATTGGGCTTCTCACATTCTTTACATGGGCCAAAGAGATCACAAAGACTTGAAGAAGTGCATGTAAATCTAGTAGTGTAGATTTAAATTGGCCCATTGTTTGGGCTTTGCTTTCCAATAATACATAAGACATGAAAGGAACATAAGATGGGGCTCAAATTGGGCACGACCCATTTCTCTTCATACATGGCCGAGAATAGCAAGGCAAGGAGGCTCCTTTTGCTTCATGGTTTGAGTAAGGTTGGTCATCACATCTAAAGGCTAAGAATCCTTCTTGTTCTTCAAGCCAAGATCCAAGGGGCGTGACCTTGCCTCCTTCTCCAAGCTTGATCTAAGGGCCAAGATCAAGGCCCACTCCATCCAATGGCTTTCCTTTCTCATGTGTAAATGGCTTCATATAAAAGCCAAAATTTCACTCATTTATAGACACTTTTGAAATTTTATGCAATAGATGCTACTTGAGTTGAGAGCACTCCTCCCTCTATTGCCTTTGAGAGTCACTCTTTTTTAGAGATTTCCTCTCTTTACCTCTAGCCACCTTCCTTAGGCTAGCATACATTAGGAAATCCTATCACCTCCTTCACTTTCCATAGCTTGCAAGTGCCTTCAAAACTTGCATCCATTCCTTCATCCAACTTCCGCTGCCATGGAGTTCTTCACGCACCGTTGGAGCTCCACCATCGGAGCTAGTTCGACTTGACATTCAGTCCGGGATACCTCAGCACAACCTTTAGTCGGGGTCAGATTGGCTTAACCTTACCCCGAGTTGACTTGACTTGAAGTTCGTCCTAGGTTGACTTCCTTATGCCTTAGTCCCAGGCTGACTCAGTTCAACCTTTGACCCAAGTTGTCTTGGCTCGACCTTTCTCCCGGACTGACTCATCTCGACCTTTTATCTTAGCCGGTGCGACTCAACCTTTCCCTCAGGCCATCTTGGCTCGACTTTAGTCGGGCTGAAATGACTCGACCTTCGACTTGATTTAACTAAGCTCGACATTCGACCTGGGCCGACTTGACTCAACCTTCAGTTTATGCAAAAATTGGCTTGACCTTCGGTTGATTTCGAATTGGTTCGACCATTAGTTCGACATAGACTCACATGACTCAATCTTCAGCCTGAGTGACTCGGGTTAACTTCCGGCTCGAGTCCATTTAACTCGACCATTGGGTGAGGACTAGTTGACTCAACCTTTGGCTTTGATTGAAGATCGAGTTAAGTCAGTTCAGATCCATAGCCTAGCCAAGTCAACTTGAGGTATATGTCAAGATAATTCGGCCTGAGGTGAAGGTCGATATGAGTCAAATTTTTGGAATTTTTTTCATCCTAAGCAATAAGGAATTCCACGATTTGTGGAATTTAAATTTTCTTCTTTTTTGAGTGAATTTCAAAGTATATTATTTTAGTTATTTGAAATACCATCTTAAAATTCATAAATTTCAATTTTCTTTTAATTTTCTCATTTAAACAAGCCACTTTACTTAAAAGAATTTTAAATTCTCCAAATAAAAGAATTACTTTCTTAAATTTTCTCATCCAAGCACAACATAAGTGTTTACACTCAAATCACTTGTGTTTAACTCAAATTCCCTTTAGCGCTTAAAAAGAATTGTAGTAGCTTAAGCAAAGAATGACAATCAGTGTGAAAAACGTTGCGGGCTCTAGAAAAAATTTCAAGGAATTTGAAAAGACACAAAACAATAAAGTTAGAAAGAAATAGGACTACAAAAAAAAAGTTAATTGAAACAACACAACAACTCTAAGAAAAAGATTGAATGCAATGCATAGATCAAACAACCTCAAAGAGAAAGTATAGAAAAAAAATAATTGTGTTGAACTTTTCAATTTTTATTTTCTTTTGCTTTTGGAACCTTACTTTTACTTTTTCTTTTCTTTTAATATATATTTGTTTCTTTTTTACTTGGATCCACTACTCTTTATTTTCTTTTCAATTTAGTAATTCAAACACATAGATAAAAAAACTAACTTCTCTCGCTGAGTGACATGTTTTTCACTAGGTGAGAGCACCATTTGTCAGAAACCCAGAATTTGCAAATAGATTGCCTTGAAACCTCAAAACTCATGCAAATCAATGTAATTACACTTATAAACAGTTAATTGGAACTATAATTAAAAAAAATAGATAATTCCCACAAATCAAATGCAAAAATACTCAATTTAAAACGAAAAATAAGAACACAAAGAACACAAACATTCAAAAATTTTAAGTTTTCTTTATATGACTGAAAAATAAGATTTAAGAAGAAATTCAAACCATAACCTTGCTCTAAAAACTAGATGATACGATCCTATCCTGGAAAGAGTACATTCATTTCTGAATTTGATTCCTCCCATAACATAAACAAAAAAATAAAAAAATAATGCAGAATGAAGATAGAGATGGAGACACCACAATCTAGCAAATGATGTGTAAATGCCGATTCATACAAAGATTTCAATCTTTGATAAAAACCAAAGTCCTAAGACAAGAATTAGGAGAATCCTTTCTTTAATGAATTCAAAATCATAATGACTATCAAAAGTGTTTAGATATGTTTTTGGTGTAAGTATATATAGACCACAAGCGTTTAAGCAACCCTAGAAACCCAAAAGAAAGTCTAAAGACATTGGGCCGCAAAAATAACTTGAAAACACAGTCTACAAACTCCAACAGTTGCCCAACGAATGAGAGTGCTCGCCTAATGAACCAAGTCACTCAACTAGCCTACGAAAATAAAAGAAAAATTACAAACTCTTTTTAAGTGCCTAATTTTTCTTCAAGTATGAACCAAGCCATGATCTTCATGGCTTTTGAATTCTAAGATTCATGGAGCATCATGAGCCTTAAATAGATATGTTCTTCTAAGCTTATGGTCCTTGACATTGTCATAGGTCCTTTGAGTAACAATTTCTCCTCCTCAAGTTCTTCTTGTATTGGATCAAGGGATAGTCCTCTATCAAGTACTGTCTTGACACTTTATCTCTTCTCTACATTAATTTTTTATTATATAAGATTTTAAAAAAAATTTGTGGATAATAGTGTCAAAATAGTCTTTTCCCTTTGCTCTGATAACACATGCTTCAATAAGTGTTGTAAGCTTCAATGGTGATCAAACTAAGAAGAAACGAGCTTAGGAGCAATCTAGTCTAGAGGCTGAAGGTGAAATAGTTTTACAACTACTCAGTGCCATCATCTAGCATCTCGTGGAGAAGTAAATTTTTAATAATGGTGATTGATTATTTTACTAAATGGATAAAGGTAAAACATTTATGAACTAAGACTGCATAACAAGTGCAAAAGTTCTTTTGAAAGAATGTTGTATACAAGCATGGTTTACCTACTCTATTGTCACCGATAATGGTTGACATTTCATTAACAAAGGTTTCAAATAATTTTTGGAGTAATTCAATATAAAACATCAAGGCTCTTCAGTAGAGCATTCATAGATCAACAATCAAACTAGATGACGTTACAAGCTTAAGCTTGGAGAAGCAAGAAGAGAAAAACTTGAAGATAACCCCTAATCCATTAAAGCTCCTCGTAATACCACTTCATCAAAGGCTTTGCAACTTTCAACATCAATCAAAGATGACGTGTAATGCCTTTGAATGGAAATAGCAATATTACATGAAGAGGAATCGAAAGAGATCGATCTATATCCTTAGTTAGAAAGTAAAAAGACTCAACCTGAGTACCAAAAGTTCGCACTCAAAATTCAAATCAAGAAGCATGATAATGTTGTCCACTTAACCAGATGGTTCCTTAAAAGAGAAATATGAAAAATCCTAAAATTCTATTGGCAATCATGCACTATAACTTCATCTCGATAAATGCCACTAACAATTGCTTAATGTAGGATAAGTTCAAAGCACGAAAAGGTGCAGGTTCGACACACAACAATGACGACTTCAATGAGATGGAGATTATGCAAGAAGTATGAGATGAGACCTGTGGCATAGGAAATACCTTAAAAGATGTACTATGGAGCTGAATTTTATACGAAAAGTTTGGGAGCAGGCTTGTGACATAAAAAAATACCTCAAAAATAAGATATGCGGTGAAGCTTAATTTTATACGGGAAGTATAGGAGGATGCTCGTGGCATGTGGAAATACCTCAAAAGCAAGATGTACAATCAAGCTAAATCTTATATGAGAACGTATGAGACAAGGCCCATGGCATGAAAAATTCCTTAAAAGTAGGAAGCACAACTAAGTTGAATCTTATACATGAAGTACGGGAAATGGCCCATGGAATTGAAAAATACCTAAAAAAAAGGAGTTGTGGTGCTATAACACACGAGTATTCCAAAAAGCAAACCTTGTTTGGAGGAACCTCAAAGAAAATAGGTAAGTCTGAGTACGAGTGTTCAACCATAGACTTACTTGGAAAAACTCCAAGTGCCTTACGAATGTCTAATCATGAAATTACTTAGAAACCACCATAAGTTCCTTACGAGTGTCTGAACATGAACTTACTTGGAAAACACTCCAAGTACCTTGCTAGAGTTTGACCATAGACTTACTCGAAAAATCTCCTTCTAGTTCTTTACGAGTGTCGGATTATGTGTCCTACTTGGAAAAATCCACATACCTTCTAAGTGTTTGAGTATGTGACTTACTAGGAAAACTCTGAGTACAACTTAAGAATATAAAAAGCGTTATAAACAATGCATAAGCTCGAATGAAAAGTTATATAAGAATTATTTCAAAAGCGTTAAGAGAAACATATAAGCTTGGATGGAAAGCCTTCTGAGAATTATTTCAAAGCATACATGTTAGTGAAAAACCAACACGACAAGTGCACCGGTCGCACACAGCATGTAATAAGTATTTTATCGTTCTCTCCCAAGGGAGTTGTGCAACGCATGACAACTCTCGCAATTCACTACTCAATTAGACACAAAGTTCACACAAACACAATGGAAACTCTCTTTTTTTTGTATTTTTATCAATCAGTTGGTATGCAACAAGAAATTAACATAGTGTATTTACAATTTGTCAAGATTAAACTTCAACCATTTCATTCTCACGCATTCTAAATTATCTCAATTCTATATCCATGTTAAAATCAATTCACAAGAATACTCAAATCCTATTCTAGAGCCTTTGAGCCTATGATCACTCATCAAGTTTCAATTCCTTGAATCCTCAACAAGTTAAAGCATGCATTAGTTTCAAGAATCTAAGATTACTAATGAACCAAGTTCTATTCCTAGATACAAGCATCCATTAGGTATTTAATTTCAAATCTAGATTCTAAAGATGTTTCCCAACACCTTAAGAATCACAAATCAAGCATGGGAACAATCCACATCAAGCATTAAGCATGAAAATCAAATACTATCATTAATTGGAAAAACATATAAATTAACAACATAATTTTACACAAGAATTCAATGTTTTACATCTAATCTCAACAAATAGAAATTTCTCTCCATGGTGGAGAACCCAGGGTTTTACAAAATTGAAAAATAGGGAAGAAATTGGAACCATAAAGTAGAAACAATCCCTCTCCTAAGGTTCTTGAATACTGCTCCATGCTCCAATTGCGCCTCCCATTCGCATCTCCGCCTCCAATTTTGTAGCCCATCATCCTCTCTAACCCAAAAGGGGTAAAACCTCCATGGATGAAGAAGGAAACCCAAGAAGGAGAAGGGAGAGTTTCCTAACACCCTTAATAGCCTCCAAAAGCCTCTCACAAGCACCCTAGGTGTTTCTCTTCGTGTAAAATGAGGAATCCCCAAATACCCTCGTAGAAACATGATTAAATAACCATATTCACGTATTGGGTTTGATATTCTCGCCTAGCGACTCAAATACTGCAGTTCTGGTCTGTCATTTTCGCCCAGTGAGCCCAGCGAGTGACCTTGACGCCCAATGGTCATTTTTTTGGCCTTCCAAGGGTGGTCCAAGGTAGTATATACATATAGGTGAGTACTTTCGACATGGGTATTTATGTAAAAGTCAATCTTTCATGTCCAATCATGCTTCCTTGAGTTTTAACTTGTTTTCTTTCACCAGAATTACTTCCTATTATTTTATTTCACACACTCATAATAGATATTAGAAGTAAAAAAAGTATAAACCAACCAAAATACGAAACAATGCAAAAACAACATAGAATAGAGGATTAAACAAGATAAAAGTTATGTAGAAGTTGATTTTATTCACGAAACTTAACATCAATAAAAGGTAGAAAACAACATTATCAATATCATAAAGATGTGTACTCTTTTTCCTTAGTTCAATTTTTTCCTATAAATTGGGTTTTTTGTCGAGTAAGGTTTTGATGAGACACATTTTTCTAAGCTCGGATGCACTTGACATTTGTAAGCTACAACTAACAGAGAATGATAAAACTTGTTCATCCATCAATATGGTCCACCTACACCTTATTTCTATCTTCTAAGCTATAAGGCTTATGTATATAACCCCAAGATATTATGAAATATCTCCAAGATATTTACAATTAATATTTTTTTTATAATAACTTATTATCATATTCTATTCTGTTGCATCCTCAAGATATTACAAATATCCCTAAGATATTTACTATTAATATCTTATGATATAATAACTTTTTATCATATTATGTTATATCTCTAAGATATTATAATAATAATAATAATTTATTATCTAATATTACCAAGAAATTATGATATAATAATTGATTATTTATCTTCAATATATGATACTTGATTATCTTCAAGTAACAAAATTAGTTTAATATATCTTTTAATATATTTGTTTACTGATGACTTGAGAAGCTTATAAATACATGCCACCATAGGAAGTACGATAATCATGTAATTACTCACTCTCATATATTCACTTATCGTTTCTTACTAACTTGAGCGTCAAACAGTCTTTGTAGGTTGACCTTTCCCTCTTGGCGATTCCAAAGCTCAATTACATGTTAGCAATCAAGTCAACCCATCTCGAAGACTACTCGACCAAATCCGATAAGAACAACTGATATTAAGGAATAGACTATTTAAGTCTCATACACTATGTTAAGGGATAGGGGTACATAATGTAATTTTTGGTAATTAAATTATTAATTATTTAATTTAAAAGATTTAATTATTTGTCAATGGTTTATATATAGAACTGTGTGTTCATGTTACTGACATATGATGAAAATGAGTATTACTAATTATGTTTTGTCATTTGTTATAGGCTAGATCATGTTTCATTAGTTTATCCTATGAAAAAGTTATGTGTTTTTATGTGAGTAAACTAAAATTTGGATTTCAGAATTGTAAGTAAAAGAAGAAAAAATTTGATTGGTGTACTATGGTAATATACACGTGAGGTAGATTTTGATAACCCCCACTTGGAGTGTGAATTTCTATGTATTCCTAAGGATATTAGTTGAATTGGATGGTCACTATTTTTGAAAACCTGTATGTTTTAATTGGAATAGGCATCTACACCAACTAACATGGCTTAGGGATACTTTGGAATGATGTGAGAAAGTACAGGACGAATTGATTTTATTATAGTTGATAGACTATATATTTTGTTCAAGATAGACGAAACAACTACTAGGCGATTCATTTCACACGTGGCAACAAATTGATTTTCATGTTAATCTAAGAGTGATGATAGAAGATATCTTGTTGTGTGGAACTAAGAAAAACTAGGTAGTGGAGAGGTTAGAATGAATATATGTATGTAGTATGATGATCCTTGTGAATAAATGTGTATGTGACCTGTTATGAATGAGAATCATTGATTTTGTGTGTGCATGGTAACACTGTAGCTCTTTATGATTGAAAGATTTAGTAGCTATGTGTGAGCGAGAATGGTAACTTTATGTGAGCTAGAACGTGACAGGGGGAGTGAGTTGACTGAAAGCTCTATGTGAGCAAGATGTGGTTGGCTTTGTGTGAGCATGAATGAAATCCATATTTCAGTACTTAATGTGTTTACTATCCAAATGTTGAATTTCATTATGGTTTACTCTTTTTTATGTTAGCTGGCTTTTATGCTTGAATGTGTTTGTGTTGACTACAGTAATCATGTATGTTACACGGAAGCAAATGCTAGATTAGGGTGAGATGCATGATAGTGAAGGCATAACGAGAAGTGTTAAGAGTTTGGTCCAAAGGTTTTACTGTCATAGTTTTGTCTTACGATTTTTGGAATAAAGTTTCAAGTTATAAAAACAATAGTTCTAGTTCTGTTTTATTCGAGAATCAAATAAAGTGTCGATGAAATTTTTAATATCTATAAAAGAGAATTGCACGTGTTAGACTACAAATAGAGAATTTGAACTTATTATATGATATATTAATAGACGTGATAATAATATTATAAACAATTATTTTTAACTTGAATTTTTTAAAAGAAGATAATTACATACATAAAATAAGTTATATAGTATGTTAAAAGGAGATATTACGTTAAAAGTATTACTTTTTGTAACAAATTTACCACCAATAGTACAACCTCACCAACAATGAAATTAGTATACTTATCCTAATCTTGATGTGAATCCAGGGGTGGATTCGTTTTATGGATCTATCTAGGTTGGAATGATAATAAGTAAGAAATTTGAGAAATTATTTAAAACCAGAAAATGGAAATAGATAAGAAGATGGAGCGGAAATTGATAGATGTCACACTTCCAAGAATGGAAGATAAGCCTAAGAGTTTAAACACATAAAGGGATAAAGGACCTTTGATATAACTCAAAGATTCTTGAATCACTCAAGAACTTAGGAGAATAACTCTCACTAAGATAGAAGAGATAAAACTCTAATATTTTCTGAATAAAACTCAACTTGATTTCATTGATGAAAATGGTTCAGCTTATATAGAAGCTTTAACCACTAGAATTACAAAAGACACATAATTGAAATTACATCCCACTTAAAACTATTAATGATCCTACTACTTAATTGTTGATTGTAACTGAAATTATGGCAACCCAAAAGTCACCCAAAATAATTCAGTCAGGCATCCTCTTGGTCTTCCAAAGGCTGATGACTAAGTTGCAATTGAGCCATTATTACACCTTGAAATAAAACTAAACCAGAGTCCGTTAATTGATTAAACCAAAAAATAATTTGGTAAGCTAATTTTACAATGAATTGGGCCATATTTAAATAAACTAATAACTTTAAAAAATAAAAATAAAAATATACGCAACAAAGTGGTGCATTAGTCCTTCTCCATTTGAGCTATGATGCGATTCATATCAAACCCTCCTTCTTCGAGAAGATTCGTCCCAAATCTTAAGACTTTATTTTTCAACTAGTTTCGATATAAGTTTATTATGATCTTGTGAAGGACTTTATTTTTCCAAAACATGAAACTAATTCTCTTCCTCCAGAATCAAATTCAACTTGAATATATTCATATTTGTTCCTTTCCAATGGTTGCAATATGTGGAACACCTCTCTTGCCAACACTATCCCACCTTGATATGTAACAATAAATAATTCCATGTGTTGTGTTTGACGAATTTGCTCCTCATCAGCGAACCAAATGCATAATAAAGCACTATTACCAAGCTTCCTTTTCAAACATGGAAGTTAGTGTGTTTCATTTACATGCTTGTCCTTTTGTTCCTGTAAAATGACATCACAAACTGTAGAAGAAAAAACATTGACAAATAAATTTTCCATCATCTTTTTCTCTATTTCCTTTTCTTTTTCTTCATTTTCCCTTCCTTTTGCAGTTTCTATTGCTTCTTTTTCTCTTTTTTCTTTTTCTATTTTCTCCTTTAGACTATGTTGATCCTTACTGACTTGTCTTGGTGTCATAAATTTCAACTTCATTTTATGTCCCTCATGCCACAAATAAAGGGAACGTTCATCAAGATTGAGTATTTTGAAACGAAGCCATGCCCATCCGAAAAGAAGATGACAAGAGTCCATGGGGGCAATATCACATAATACTTCTTTCACACATTGCCCTGTACTGAATTTGATCCATGCTTGATTCAGATGAAAGCTTGTTGGTAACTAGAGTTTCTCCAACAATCTTTGGCTCACAACATTGTTGTCGCTTCCGTAATCAAATGCAACTAAACATGGGTGGCCTTCGATTAATTACCTTGTATAATAAACTTCCATTGTTATTCCAAATCTAGTAAGCCAGGCTCTGAATACCAAATGGTATGAATCAAGATGGGTGGATTCATTTTATGGATCTATCTAGGTTGAAATGCTAATAAGCACAAAATTTGAGAAATTATTTAAAACCAGAAAATGGAAATAGATAAGAAGATGGAGCAGAAATTGATAGACGTCACGCTTCCAAGAATGGAAGATAAGCCCAAGAGTTTAAACACACAAAGGGATAAAGGACCTTTGATATAACTCATGAATTCTTGAATCACTCAAGAACTTAGGAGAATTAGTTTCACTAAGATAGAAGAGATAAAACTCTAATATTTTCTGAATAAAACTCAACTTGATTTCATTGATAAAAATGGTTCAGCTTATATGAAGCTTTAACCACTGGAACTACAAAAGACACAAATTAAAATTACATTCCACTTAAAATTATTAATGACCCTACTACTTAATTGCTGATTGTAACTGAAAGTATGGCAACCCAAAGGTCACCCAAAATAATTCAGCTAGGCATCATCTTGGTTTCCCAAAGGTTGACTAAGTTGCAATTGGGCCATTATTACAACTTGAAATAAAACTAAACCAGAGTCCATTAATTGATTAAACCAAAAAATAATTTGGTAAGCCAATTTTACAATGAATTGGGTCATATTTAAAAAAAACTAATAAGTTTAAAAAATAAAAATAAAAATAATTACAGCAAAGTGGTGCATTAGTCCTTCTCCATTTGAGCTATGATGTAATTCATATCAAATTTGGTTTGATTTGCATTCCTGATCTATCCTCAAGCCCAATTGGGTTGATTCATACTACCCAATTTGCCATACAAAGCTAATAAAACACACCACCTTAACATAAATTTCAACACCTACCTAAGACACACCGGTCTTTTACTTACGGTGTGTTTATTTCGGTTGATTTGAGAATGAATGAAGTGGAAAGAAAAAGAAGAAGATAGAAATATGAACTTTTAGTAGTCTAGATAAAATGAACAATAAAAAATTAATTGAATAAAAAAATACTTGGGTTGTATCAACCTTTTACAAACAAAAGAAACCTAGAAATACAAACATAGAGGTTGTTTAACTTATGTAAGACAGAAAATGAGAAAGTATGTTGTCTCTATATTTTACAAATAAAAGATTCATTCAGTTTCAATCTGGGCACCTCTGCACCACCTACTATCCCACTTTAGTTGTAGAAGATGTCTTACAAAAAATGACTTTCAGCTTGTGATTTTTACAAACATTATAAGAGTTGTCACTTGTTTAGTTCATTTGATGTGACTTACAAGGTTTATTTTTTTCTCTGTTTTTATCTATATTTGTACCTATATATATTAATCACAAATAAAAACCTCCCCCTTCAACATATAGTTTTTATGCACAAATTAAATTTAAACACCATTCAAAATATGATCATTTTGCTTGAAAAATTTTGTTTGTTATCCGGATCCAAATATTTAATTAAGATAAACAAATATAAATAATGCAATGGAATAAGTTGTGTACCATAACTTTATCTTTCACCATTGCGGTTGTAAAATGCAATTGAATCCAATATCGTAAAGAATGAGTAAAACATCGATGGTTTTTGTATAATTTTATATGATTAGCAGTTTACATTTACAAATTATGTATATGTTTTTTTAATTATCGTTTTTCGAAAAAAAAAATGAGCCGTTTAACAAATATAAAATTATTTTAAGAAAAAAAATAATAGAAGAAAATATTTAAATTTGTAATCAATATAAAATATAAAATATGCTTAGATTTATTTCATTTATTTTTACACTCTTCTAATATTCTACCCAAGATAAATTTGTCCACCTCATTTCTCTCCTATTTTCATTTCATTTTTTTTTATTCCACCCTCTTGTTCTTACTTAAAATCCAACCATAGCATTACACTCTTACCATTAATGAGCTCCTAATACTTTTAATACCTATATTTCATATAGAGTTGAAAAAAATGTTTAGGGAAATGACTTTAACAACATGTTCTTAAATGATATATATTACATTGGTGAAACAAAACATACATTTTTATTTAGTATCACACTGTCAAAAATTCTTACTTAAGTAAAGGAAGTTACCCACCATTCTCTCCCTACCATAAGTTTTAATTAATAACTTAATTTTAACTCCTCTAATCTATTTACAACCACTTCATTTCCGGCATAAAATCTTTATTACAAGATTTTTTTATTTATCTTGAGTGGTTCATTTTGACTTTCTAAAGTTTATTATAATATTATCTTCTTTCTACTTGAAGTCATTTATTTTGATCAGACTAAAACTTTTAATCTTTCAATATCTTGAACATGAGTAACAATAACTTAAGTAGAATCCATCGATCACTTATAATTCCATACACCACACAAGTTTAGAATAGAGAGGTTGATAGCTTATTTTTTCCTAAAGACATTTAACACGAATACAAAATATTTTATCTATCGATTTAATTTCTTATCTTCTATTTTGGCACCATCCATTAAAAAGTAAGCTTTCTAATAATATTTTTTAAATTATATTTTTTTATTGAGAACATATATTTTACTAACTTGTATTTTGTAATGTTAAAATAATATTGTATTAAATTATCCTATTCAAAAATATTTAAACATTATAGAAATAGATTAATAATTCATAATTTTATATAAATTTAAATTTTAAGTAATTTTTGTCATCCCATTTTTGTAATTTTAAATATAGTATGTCTCTAAATTAGGGTATATTAAAAAAAAAGTAAATTTATAATAATTTTTATAGTCCAATCAAACTATCTTAAAATTATAATTATTTGAGATCCAATCTAAGTTTAATTGTAGTTGTACACAAAAGTATTTTTAATACCTCCTTAATATATATTTTACTTTATAATAATTACTTAAAATATATATCTATACTCGTATATAAGTACAAGAAACTGAACTCATTTACAAACAAATCTTAAATAAAATTAACTATGCATATGCATGTATACAAAGGGAAGTATTTAAAGTGCAATAACACCCAATACTTAATAATCATCCAAAAAGTCATGCCAAAGCCCACTTTACAACCATGTGAATAAAGTATGACTTAACTACCACCTTTCATAAATCTCATTTGTATGTGTAACTTCAATCTTCATTGTGATAGACATAATCTCATAGAAAAAAAAATATAGAAAGAAAGTTAATGATAAAAATATTATATATCTTCTACTTTTATTTATATTTATAGAGATATCATATATTTGATTTTTTTTATTATTATCAAATATTATGTTTCATTAGATTTTATTTTTCTCTCTCTATGATGAGACATTGTACTCTATATAATGATCAATGTTCTAATAAATCAGTAAGCAAACTTTCTTTAAGTTGTTTTCACCAAACACTTCTTGTACATATTTTTCCTTCCCATGGCTTATACATATCTAACAAGTAATTATATGATTTCATATCCAACAAAGATATTTTAAGTTATACATAAATTCTTCCCACTCATAAATTTTCATGCAACACACTTTGAGTTTTAACCTCCATATGCTTGATGTGATAGACAAATTATATAACTATAGAGTTGTACATTCTTGTTTATTGAAAAGTTATTTCCCAATTTTTTGTTGCCCATAATGGTTTATTGGTTTTCAATGTTGTTCTTATCGAATTTGGTAAGATGTCTTTGAGGTGGACTGACCTATTTGCTTAAATGTGATCGAGTTTTGATTCATCACGAGGAGGGGAGTTGATGACATATTTATAATTAGGAGGATACAAGAAGAATGAGTCTCCTTTGAGCATAACATGCCCAAGTTAAAGTTCATCTAGACTAAAGAGGATATGAAGATCTAGCCTAGAACTTTTTGATTGTAAATATAAGACTATGGTCTAATTTTGGGCTTTGTATTCTAGGCCTGGTAGTATAGAGTTTTCTTTGGGCCATGTAATTGGACCAAGATGTGCTTATGGGCCTAAAAGTGTTTTGGACCAAGAAGAGATGGGTCGTACTTTAGACCGAGGAATGAGACGCATAAAGATTAAGTTTTTACCTACTTTGCATAAAGCTTAGAGATCAAGCTTATCGTTAGGCATCACACGACAAGGAGAATGTGATTGGCTTAGGTGGCAAGTCACACTTCTAGCATGCAATTTTTTTGGCTCCAAATACATCCTTCTAGACCACTTTTCTCTCCTATTTTTGGAGACACCCTGCTCCGCTTTTCTCTTATAAATAGAACAATCTAGGTCTTGTAAATTCATTCATGAATACAATAGACTTATGTTGTTGAGATGACTCCAGACTACTCTCCTTTTCTTAATCAACCTAGGTTAGAGTTCCCCTCAGTGGCTTCCTATAACCTACTTCCTTGATTGTTTGCCTAACCTCACTTGAGAACCTCACGAAATCACCATCACCAAACCTCTTTTCCTCTCCATTACTCCTTACTTTCATGCCTATAACCTCCATGGATTACTTCTTCTCATGTGCATGGCATATTTGCTAGAAGATGGACTCAATAGAAATCCACCTCCAAAGACTTCGACGCTTAAGTAAGCAAGTGGTTTCTTGGGTGAGTATATGATGAATGATTATCTTGTTTCTTTTTAAGATTATTGAATATGGTGTGAGTTGATTAAGAAAGCTAAGTGAAATCCTCACTAGACATTAAGATAGCATGCTATCTAGATGTGAAGGTTCCTTTCACAAAGCTCAAAAGAAGAAGATGATGGATTGATTCAAAACAAAAAGGAAATGGAAGACACATAAACCATAGAAAACTAAGAACAATTAAAGGAAGAAGAAAACATAAAATCAAAAGGAAAGGAATGGTAAAAATATGAGAAGCACACCACTACAAGGCTAGGCTAGAAGCCATGACAACCTTGAAGATGAATGGATGTGTGCCACCACTTGTTATGCAAGATAAGGCTTAAAAGTATTCACTCCCTTGGGAGGAAACTCTCACAAATGGTTGAGACACAAGAGTGTTTTTACTTAAAAATGTTCAACCCTTGTACAAGTGGTAGAGCACCCCTTAAATAGAAGAGTTTAGGGGCCTCTAAGCAAATAAAGGATACCTAAGGATGTCTATACAAAAACCTAACCCTAGCTTCTAGAAACTAGGTCAAATAAGGTTACAAAATGGAAGACAAAAGAATTAACTATGGTGTGTGCAAAGCTAATTTCGTTCTAGTACTAAAGGAGACCAATAATGTGTCTCATATGTCTCTAAAAGTGGCCGAAGTGTGCTTAAAACAAAAGAGATCAAAGGTACATAAGTACACTTGCTTTATGCCTTTTACTTTATGCTTTATACCTTTGTTTTACTCTCTCTCCTCCACATCATATATGCTCCCCAATCACTACGCACCACCTAGCATTGTTTTCTTACTTCTAATTAATCTACAAAGCAAATAAACATAGATTAACATGTTGGCTTAAGTCAAGTCAACTCTAGTCAACAAGTCAAAGGTCAACAAGTCAACTAAGGTTGATTCAACTAAGTTAACTTAGGGAATTAAAAACAACAAACACAAATGAAAGGATGAAGGATTAGTGAACTTCCTTTCTAAACACGTTTAGTTTTCTTAAGAATGTGCCTCCATCCTTAGTTGGGGTCAATCCTTCATTAATATATGAACAAAATTCATTATGAGATCCCTATATTTCCTATAATGGATGTATTTAGTCTTTTTTTTTTTGTTTAAAAATAACATGTTAATGGATCGTGTTATTGTTAATAGATTTTGTTTATATCATAAATAATATCATATATTTTATAAACATTATCCTTCCCTTATTTTAGGGTTATTAATATATTGTATAGATCTTGCACTTGGATCCTATGCTTAGTGGGTTGTTTTAGGTCTGCCAATAATAATAATAATATTATAAATATAGGTCGGGTAGGTACATTAGTCCTCTAAGCTCAAAAGTTAATTACTTTTGTAGGTGGACCAAGTTATTAAATGAATGAGTTTATATGTTGTTTTTAGATTTTGGTCAAGTTGTACTTAGTTTTATATGTTGCTTTTAGCTTTTGGACAAGTTGTATGCTACTTTTAGATTATGGTCGAGATGTATGCTACTTTTAGCTCATGGTCGAGTTGTATTCAAGTTCACTTTTTTCCAGGCACTTATGTCACACTTTTGGACGCTTAATTTATAATTGGATTTTCTCAAGTTGGTCACTTTTTCAAACTCATATAGTCACGTTTTGGACGCTTGAGTTATATTCACATTTTCCTAAGTTTGTCACGAGTGGATGCTCATGCTCGGATTTACCAAGTAGTCACACTTTTGGACGCTTTGGCTTAGAGCAGTCACATTATCAGAAATTTAGGCTCGAATTTACTGAGTAGTCACATTACTAGAAACCTAGGCTTGATTTTACCGAGTAGTCACATTATCATACACTCAGGCTCAAATTTACCGAGTAGTACAATATCAAACACTTGGGCTCAGATTTATCGAGTATTCACATCATTTAGTGCTTGGGCTCATATTTACCGAGTTTTGGTGAGTTTCCCCCATACTAGGCCTGCTTTTTTAAATACTCGTGTGTTATAACGTCGTGTTACTCTTGCTTTTGGGGTATTTTTCATTACACGGGTATTTTCCCATACTTCTTATATAAGATCCAGCTCAATCGTGCATCTTACTTTTGCAGTATTTTTCATGACATGGGCTTCTTATTGAATTTAGTCGAGTAGCCTTCGAGGTGGGCTAACATGGTTAATGACATGTAACCAAGCTTTGAATCGCCACAAGGGAGAGGTTCACCTGCTAAGACTCTTTGACGCTCAAGTTAGTAAGAGGTGATAAGTGCATATATGAGAGTAAAGTCATTATTAAATTGCCATACTTCTTATGATAACATATATTTATAGGCTTCCTAGGCCATAAGTATATATATATATATATATATATATATATATATATATATATATATATATATATATATTTTATTAAATATATATATATATATATATATATATATATATATATATATATATATATATATATATATATATAACAGATCCTATTACTTGAAGATAATCAAGTCTTATATCTTGAAGATATTATTTAATCAATTATTATATCACAATATCTTGGAGATACTGGATAATAAATTGTTATATAATATCTTAGAGTTGTAACATAATATGATAATAAGTTATTATATAAAAAGATATTAATAGTAAATATCTTGTAGATATTTCATAATATCTTGAGGGTATGTACATAAGCCCCCTAGCTTAGAAGCCTAAAATAAGGTGTAGATGGACCATGTTGACAAATGAATGAGTTTTATCATTCTTCGTTAATTGTAGCTTATGAATGTCTCGTGCACCCGATCTTAGAAGAATATGTCTTGTTAAAATCTTGCTCGGTAAAAAATCTAATTTAGGGAAAAAAAATCCAAACTAAGGAAAAAGAGTACACATATCTTTACATTATGCTTTTGAAGTAGTTCTCAAATGGATTTTCATCCGAAATTATTTGTTGTTTTTAACGCTTTTGAAATACTTTTTAGATTGTTTTTCATCCAAAGTTATGTGTTGCTCTTAATGTTTTCTAAAATTCCAAAGTTGTACTAGTATTTACCGAGGTAGTAAAATTTTCAAATGTTGATGCTCATATTTACTGAGTAATAGCGCATTTGGATGCTCATCGTTAGATTTACTGAGTAGTCACATATTTGGACGCTCATAAGGTAATTGGATGTTTCCAAGTAATTCACATGATCAGACACTTCATAAGGTACTTAGAGTTTTTTTTTCAAGTAAGTTCATGATTGGACACTCGTAAGGTATTTGAAGTGTTTTTGAAGTAAGTCCATAGTCAGACACTCGTACGGTATTTAAAGTGTTTTCCATGTAAGTTCATGGTCGGAAACTAGTAAAGTACTTGGGATGTTTACCAAGTAGATTGTAAAGTATTTAGGACTTTTTCCATGTAAGTTGTAAGGTACTCAGGATGTAGTTGCAAAACTATTTTACCTCTGGCCTTTGGACTAGAGTGCTCTTGGGCTTGCTTCTTCTTAGTGTGACCATCATTGGAACTTGCAGCACTTATTGAGACATGAATTTTCAAAGCAATGGAAAAAATTTGTTTTGACCCTATTATGCACAAATTTTCAATAAGATGTTATATAATAAAATACTAATGTAGAGAAGAGATGGGGTGTCAAGTACTCCACAAAGACATTGCAAAATTTTGACCATAAATGCTCATTGTAGCATACGTGATACGATTGTCAACAATGATGGACTATTTCCATTGTCCATCTCAATAAATCATCATATTGTTTAAGGATCGTATAAAATGTAGAAGCAAGATAAAGTTTTGTTTGAGCCTCACGGCAGGCGCCAAATGTTCTTACTGGATTTGACTGAGATGTCTCTAAAGTGGGCTGACATAATTGTTGAAGTGTGGTCAAGCTTTGATTCACCACGAGGGAGAAGTCTACCTACAAAGACTTCAACGTTCAGATAAGTAATGATTTTTTGAGTGAATATATAAATAAAAGTGATTATGAGATCCCCATATTTCTTGTGATAGGATGTATTTATAGGTTTTCTAGAATTACCAATAACATATTAATGGGTTCTGTTATTGTTAACAAATTATCTTTAATATCACAAATAATAACATATTTCTTATAAACATTATATGCCCTTATTACAGAGATGTTAATATAACATATTAATCTCGCATTCATATATATGCTTATTGGGCCTAACGATAATAATAATAATATTGTAAATATAGGTTGAGTAGGTACAAAAGATAAAATAGTTTTGATATTCACCAAATTGTAACATTCATCCCATATTATTGTAGATTTTATACAAGTAAAATAGATTATTTTAGACTAGTGTGAGTGCAAAATAATCACACTAGTTTGGTTATTACAAAGTGACCTTACATATATCCCAATGTGCAAAGTAACTCAGGTAGAAGTCAATTCAAACTTAAACAAAAACTCAACACTATTTTGGTATTTTGACAGCTTTCATAGGTAGTTTTACTGTTCCATTGCTTTCTTTAGTTTTTGTTTTTTTAGTATTCATATAACACGTCCATTGGTTAAAGTTGCATTTGGAAGAAAAAAACATCAAGACATGAACTAGGAAGCTAATTCCGTTAAAAGTCGGTAATCTCATTAGTTGACTAGGTTAGAATTAGGATTACTATCAAGACGTGATTGTGTTCATAATTTGGTTTCTATATTCAGAAAATGAAAAATTCAAAGTTGAGCAATTATGTGTTTTATAGTGTTCATAGCTTAGTTAAATAGATTTTTACTTCGCGAGTGATTTTGTGAATTTCGTAATGTAAATCAGCGTGAGTTGGATATTTTGATTAGTTTTAGCATTTAGAATATGTTCATATCATTTACATCGTAAAAATCAAATCATTAGTTTTATTTAAGAATATGTTCATATCATTTATATTGTAAAAATCGACTAACAGTTTGTTAATTCTTCACATCTGTGTATCCGTTTAAGTAGTTTTAAGATTCATAACAGCTTCAATATCATTTGTCGATGCATTTGTATCAAATTTTCATTCATTACACATGCATTTAGGATATTAAAACCGTGATTAGCATAGTATTCTGCACTAGTTCAGTTTTATGTTTTAGGAAGAAATTGTATACATCATTTGCACTATATATAAAGTAAATTTAGGTAGTTTAGACTAATGTTCATGTGTTTTCCAAAACAAATCAGATCACACTCACTAACAGATTACTCATTTGCTTTGTCATATCTTTTAGATTGATACCTAGATTGTCTCTACACTACATTTGTAAGAAAACTGATTTTTAACATAAATCTTATACGACTAAAAGTTTATCAAGTAGGTTCAAGATCCAAACCAACGCGTGAGTTTGGTTAACATAGAACTACCATGATAAACTAAACGAGAAATGTTAATGACTTTGTTAAATAATAAAAAAACAAATACTATATGAAATGTTTTTCCTTTAAAATTTGTAGTATATTAGAACTATCTTTTATGAAACTATTTTATTAACATGTTATTACATAAAAATAATAAATTAGAAGCACGATTCAACCCACCTTTTAATTTTAATAGCAAGCATCTTGTATTCATATATATACACTTAAATATAAATCTTTATTCTAAATTGGGTTCCAAAAGTCGAACTCCGTAAGACGACTTAACTAAGTCCAAAACCGGATCCTACTTCCTGCACCCTATTATTTTCTCCTGCACCCTCTTAACTTGTTAATATACACATTCTACCAAGCTTTCAGTTGGACTAGAAGCAGTCCAGTTATGGGATACGTCAAAAAGACACTTTTTTTTTTCCATTTGGACACCCAATTTCGATTCGCATTTTGTAGAAAATAATGACGAGCCCAAAAAATTAAAAAAAACGAGTCGTATCTATTAGAACATAATGGCAAATCCAAAAAAAAAAAAAAAAAAAAAAAAAATTAAAA
>Ga0209589_1002237_pt1 | contig 33319 bp, 15 predicted proteins | sample CowpeawhiteBW_FD_187525 | JGI IMG/M metagenome (GOLD analysis project Ga0209589, IMG submission 187525) | Root nodule microbial communities of legume samples collected from California USA - Cow pea white BW (SPAdes) (version 2) | ecosystem: Host-associated > Plants > Roots > Nodule | place: USA...
GGAGGGGAGAAAAAAAAAAAAGAAGGATACCAAAAGCAAAACAGTTGGAGCAATTAAAGCATAACTACCATAAAAAGAAAAAGAAAAAATGATGAACCATTTCGCATATTGCTTTAGAATATTTTACAAGTTAAAAGAACTACACTGTCTTTTTTAGTTTCTTCTTCTCGGAATTTTTGTTCCATTGGTTCATCTGCAAGCTTTTACGCTATTCTATTTTTTCCTTCTATTATTCTACTGTTAGGGTTAAGTTCTGTTTCATTTAATGGCGCTCTGAAATTACGAACCCATTCTTGCATGGTCATTAAATGTGACTTTATTATGATATGATGATGGGAACTTCTTTATATATTGACTTTTATTATGGATTTTACAAATGGTGCTTTCCAAAATCAATATTTTAATAAAGCCAAACATGTGAATATGCTACAAGTTTTATCAATTCTTTAAGAGTGTGTTTGGATAGAGTATTTTAATGAAGCAATTCATTTTTTTGAAGAATTTAAATTTCTTTGTAATGAAATGCTTTGTTTGCATAGAGAAATTAAAAAGCATTTCAAATGCAAGCATTTTTTTGAAGGATTTCAATTAGCTAAATTAGTAGAAATTCAAATACCATCAAAATAGGTGGAATTTGAAATTCTTCTCACTCAACTTCACATTCTAGATGATCCGAACGGGCACGACGACCCGAACGTGGCCGACGACCCGAACGTGGCCGACAACCCGAACGTGCCAGACAACCCGGACGGGCCCGACGAACCGGACGTGCTCGACGACCTAAACGGGCCCGATGACCCAGAAAAGTCTGACAATCCAAACGGGCCCGACGATCCAGAAAGGCCTGATGACCCGAACGGCCTGGCGATCCCAACGAGCCCGACGACCCGGAGGAGCCCTTCCAAATCATTGGGCCCAATGACTCGGACGTGCCTGACGACCCGGAAGTGCAGGATGATGCAAACAGGCCCGACAACCCAGACGAGCCCGACGACCCGGACGAGCTCGACGACCCAGACGGGCCAGATGACCTGGACGGGTCAGACAACCCGAACGAGCTCAACAACTTGGACGGGCCCGACGACCCCAACGAGCCTGACGACCCGGACGAGCCCTTCCAAATCATTGGGCCCGACGACTCGGACGTGCCCGACAACCCGAAAGTACGGGATGATACGGACAGGCCCGACAACCCAGACGAGCCTGAGGACCCGGACGAGCCCAACGACCCGGACGAGCGCCACGACCCAAAGGGGCCCGACGACACGGACGATCCCGACGATCCAAACGGGCCTGACAACTCGTACGGGCCAGACTATATGGACGGGCCCGACAATTTGAACGGGCTCGTACGTTCGAGTCTTGGGCCCTTCTGGGTCGTCGGGCTTGTCCAGGTCGTCGGATGTGTCCAAGTCGTCGGGCCTGTCTGGGTCCTCGGGCCCATCCTAGTCGTTGGACCCGTCTGGGTCTTCGAGCTGGTCTGCGTGTACGGGCCTGTCCGGGTCGTTGAACTCGTCCGGGTATTCAGAATCGTCCAGGTATTCGGCCCCGTCCGGATTGTTGGGCTCATCCAGCTCGTTGGGCCTGTCCAGGTCGTCAGACCCGCTTTGATCGTCGGGCCCGTTCAGGTCGTCGAACCCATCTGGAGCATTAGGCCAATGACCTATACAGGCTGAACCGGGCCATGTTGATGAACTTGACGACACAATCGTGCAGTATGGGCCGTTAGGCCTCTAGATCATTGGGCCACCCAACCTGTCTGCTCTTCCCAGTCGGTCTAGTTTGGGTGGGTCATCGGGTCTAACCAATTCGGTTGCGTAGTTCGGTCTGCCCGACCCATCTGGGTTGTCGAGCATATTTCTAAATTTATCATGAACTCAAAACATAATTAAGCGTAAAATAAATATTGTTAAAATTAAATTTTATCTTACAATAAATTCAATTTTTTTTCCAAACAAGAAATTGAAATGTAAGGTATTTTAATTTTCTTATCCAAACAAGTTATTTAAAAAATGAATGGAATTTAATTACAAGCAATTCAAATACAAAGCATTTCAATTTCTAAGCATTGTTGAAATGTTCTATCCAAACACAAGGTAAGGGAAATGTTTACTGTTTCTAGAGCTGAGATACTCCGGATGTTTACTTCAAATATTGTTATTTTATTTCTTCCTCACAATGAAGTTGTATTAGTCGTCTCCTAAAAAATTTGGTGATCATCTCGATTTGATATGAGGTTTCTTCGACTAGGAAAAGGGTGTGTGGGGAGTGAGTTTACATTTATACTCCTACACTCAAGACAAATTTGTTTCAAATATCGTTTATTCATACAAATTCATGTTGTTTAGAAAAATTATGATTATTTACTAATTAAGACAAATAACTTTAAATCTATTGATAATTTATTATGTTGATAACTTCTTAAATCTATGATATTTTTATTTATCTACAAAATATAAACCATTAGCTCCATATAGAAGGGTTAGTGGAACTGAAAAGGCAGATAAAAGAGATGTTATAGGAGAAGTTCATCATACCTAGTGTATCACCATGTGGAACACCAATGTTGCTAGTAAGGATGACAATTCTAGGATGTGTGTGGATTACATGCAATTGAACAAGTTCACCATGAAGAACAAATATCCTTTGCCTAAGATCACTTAATGGACCAACTGCCTGGATTGTGGTATTCTCTAAGATAGACTTGAGGTCTAGATACCACCAAATTCTTGTGAAGTTTGAAAAGGTGGAGAAGACCACTCATAGGTTGAGATATGGGCACTATGAGTTTGTGGTGATTCACTTTGGAGTGAACAATGCTCCAGCCTTGTTCATGGAGTATATGGATATGATCAGAGGGAGTTGAATATGAGACAAAGTTTAAAATATGAGACAAAGGCGGTGGATGGATTTTTTGAAGGATTAGGACTTTGAACTGCTATAATATCCAAAAAAAATAAATGTGGTTGTAGATGCTTTAAGTAGAAAAACAATGCATATGACCTTAATGATGATTGAAGAGTTGGACTTGATTGAATAATTTAGGGAGTTGAGCTTAAATGTGGAGTTTGAGGTGAACAACATTAGATGTGGTCATCTAACCATAGCTAGTGATTTTTTGGAACAAGTTAAGCAAAAATGGTTGTTGAATCCTAAGTGTTAAGTCATCTTGGTAGTTGGGATGAACTTTTACCTTGGGCGAAGTTCACGTATAACAATAGTCATCATGTCAGTATTGGAATGACTCCTTATGAAGCATTATATTTTAGAAGGTACATTACACATTTGTGTTGGTACAAAGATGGTGAGTTAGTGTTGATTAGGATAGAGATTTTGCAACATACAACTAAGAAGGTTAAGAAAAATACTAGAAAGGATAATGGCCTCTCAAAGTTGGCTGAAATCCTATGCTAATTAGAGGATGAGACCGTTGAACTTTGAAGTTAGGGACCATGTTTTCTTGAGAATAAGTCCAACCACTAGTGCAGGAAAAATTATTTGATCCAAGAAGTTGTCTCCTAAGTTCATTGGACCTTATCAAATCTTGAGAAGGATAGGTCTAACAACTTATGAGGTTACTTTACCTCCCTAGTTGTCAAATATTCACAGTGTGTTCCACGTCTCAACTAAGGAAGCATGTACCAGATCTTTCTCAAGTATTAGAAGTAGATGAGGTTCAAGTAAGGGAAGATCTTTCAATAGATGCCAAACCAATAAGGATAAAGGATTTTCATACCAAGTAGCTAAAAGGAAAGACAATAAGTCTAATGAGAGTTTTGTGGGATGTTACGATGGTTAAGGCAACTTGGAAGTTAAACGAGGACATGAGGAAGTCTTATCCTCACATTTTTCCTAGTAAGTGAATTTTAGAGGTTGAAAATTTTTCTTGTTAGGAAGAATGTGAGAGCCTAGAAAATGGTATAAGAGTATTGGTGATTTTTAAAAGATGACACTATAATACTTTTAATAATAAAAGGTTGAAGCTATAAATAGATTTTCTATTATTTGAAGTTCATTTTATAAATAACCACCATATCCCTAGATTTCTTTATAAACTTCTTTCCCACCTTTTCTCTAGATTTCTAACCCCATTCTTCATCCTTTTGAAGATAAAAAACTATAGGATCGCTCCTAGTGAAGAACTCATTCACTTTTTTTTTTATCTTTTATAAGGTCGATTTAGCTTTTTGAGTTGCACATGAGAGGTTACTCAACGCATGTGACCCAATTATGCACAAAATGAATTTTTGTTGGTCTATGATCATGATGATGTGTTTAGATTCTAATTTGGAGTTGTGATGTTATAATTAGGTCATCCTTGAGAAATAGAGCTCTAAGGATTAACTATGAGTTAATAAGTTATTTAACCAAGGTAAGGGAAGCTAATATTAATCTTTTCGCATTTGATTCATATTATCTAAATTGATTGTTTGGTACTCTACAAATTGATTGTGAATTAGTATGTTGTACTTGTTGATTTGGTTATTGTGTGAAAATTGGTTGAATAAGAAATTTGTGCTTGAATGGTTAAATTGGTCTTCGAGTTATGAATTTGGAGTTGAATTTGTGGGGTAGTATCTTTGGCCTCTAATAGGTCATTTTAAATGAATTGGCACTATTTTTTACTTGAATAAAGGGTGAGAATACTCAATAAAGGAAAATGGACCCTTTGTTATGTAGATTTGTGTGTTTGGTTTATGTAGACTCGTTGGAGAAGTAAAACTCCCACTGAGCAAGCTTTGAAAATAATATCACAAAAAGCATCAAGACCTTTCACTCATTGGGCAAGTTAGGGTTTGCTAGACGAGCTTGATTAAATAAACTCTCGAGGCCTTAGTCGTTGGGCGGGTTAGGGTTTGCTAGGTGAGCTTGATTAAATCAACTCTGAGGCCTTAGTCGTTGGGCGAGTGAAAGAGTCATCAAGCGAGAGTCAAAATTGAATTTGGCAGAGAGGCATGTATGGTTTGGTCATTGGGCAAGTCTACTCTTGCTAAGGCATTTATCTACATTTTGTTTTAGTGCTTAACTCACTAGACGAGTCACTTAATCACTAAGTGAGTGCCTTCCCAGAGGTAGCTCGTTAAACGAGTAAGTGAACTTGTTGACCAAGTCTGTTAAGTATGGTATTTTATATGTATTCTGATATATGAAAGATATTGAGGAATTATTGTATTATGGATTGGTTTAGGTTTTAAGAGAATGAAAAAAAGATAAAGTGATGAAACCATTTATATATTCAAAATGTGTATATTGCATGAATATGGTGTATATTGCATATTAGTTAAAATAATGATAACATTGAGTATGGATCCACTTTGTGAAGTTATCTTGACTCTACTAGACCCACAAACTCATATAGAGGATGAGGTGTAGGTGGTGAGAGCTGAGAGAGGTTCTTATAGTAGGATTTGGGGTGAAGGACCTCTTTCCTAACGAGGCTATAAACGAATTTATCTTATTATGAGGGATTGGACTAGGTAAATCAAGGTCGGTCATGACATTTATTTCATGATTATGTGACAAGTGTCTGACTTCATGAGTATTTGATTCAATGCATAAATAATCTAAATTTAAGTCTAGAATAAGTTTATCTATGAGTCCTTTAAAATATGTTGGTTTTGATATAAATGAATTAGTTAATTGAGTGTTAACAGAAATGATTTAAATATATATATATATATATATATATATATATATATATATATATATATATTATTTAAATGTTGTAGTAATAGTTTCTCTTTTTGAAAAATAAAATCGTTCTATTGTTAGAGTTATTACATCACACATAAAAAAAAATAATCAATATCAAATAAAAGTTACTATTGATATTTTTCCTCTATCTAATATTATTTTATTTTCTAAAACAACTTCATCTTGTTATCTAGACCCAATGAAAAAAATTAATTCAACCAAATAAACAACTATATTATATTATTTTTATTTTAGAAAAAAATTACGTAATAAACATAATTTAACGTCATATAGTCTATCATAATTTTACTACTTCCGAGAAGTTAATTATGGAAACAACTACTTCATTCATTTATTTATTTTTGTGAAAATGACTTTCTTTTTCATTTATTTTTTTAATTAATTAATTTATTTATTTTAAATCTAAATGAAAAGTGTTAGGTATACTCTTTCTTTTGACGAGAATATTATTCTGAAAAAAAAACACTACCTTACAATATTTTTCATTACAATTTTAGTTCATAACTTAATTAACTGAATATTCTCCCCTTCCACTCAGTAACGGCTTTAATCATACTAAAATGCAATTTACCTATAATTGCATCATATGGTATTATATTTTTAATGAAATTAAAGGGTGAAATCACTTGAATTTGGTACAATCCCAAATGATAGGAACCCTTTAAAATTCCACCTACTATAACTACTCTTTTCCAGAGTGTCATAACTCTGCATTAAATCAGGCATAGGACTAGCGTGATATTTAGAGCTGCTAGTACGAAATGCTTCTAGATTTAGGTATACTTTGTCTATATATATATATATATATATATATATATATATATATATATATATATATATATATATAAACTTTTCCACCTTTAATAAATAATATTTTTAAAAATTAAAATAATTATCATACAATAAATATTAATATATATATATATATAATTTTTTTTTTTGCATATACTCATACTCATACTCTTGTGACACACAGATTTTTTTAATGCATTCTGATTGTTTTTTAATATTTGAGTATGTGTTTATAGGTGTTTTAATATATATAATTTTTACAATTTTATTCTTTGATAAATAATATTTTTTGCAATTAAAATAATTATCATACTAATATTATTATTATTTTTAAAAAATATATTATTTTTTAAATTAAAACAATTATTAATAACAAAATAAGTTTATTCAGAAAATAAATAAAAAATATTTTTTATGTTAAGAAAATTATATTTTATTTTAGGTTAAATTACCCTTTTGGTCCCTCTATTTGTCATGAAATTTCATTTTGGTCATCACGTTTTTTGTTGTCTCAATTTGGTCCTCATTTTCTTAAAAGTGACTCAATTTAGTCCTCACCGTTAACTTTGACCAGACGGTGTTAAAGTCAACGCCACATGTCAATTTCTGGTTTTTTTTTTTAAATTTTTTTAAATTTTTTAAATTTTTTTTTTCTTTTTGACATGTGTCACTTGACAGCTGTGCCACGTGTCAAAGTGACTCAATTTGGTTCCTATATTTGTTTTTAGTTTCAATTTAGTCCCAATTTTTGTAAAAATGAAACAATATTGTCCTTCCTCAAATTGACACTAAATTTACTTTTGTATAAATTTTATGGTGATATTCTTACTAAAATTAACGTTTTTATTAAATATTTCTATAAATATTTTAAATTAACTTTAAATTCTACACAAAATATTAGACTTTGATTTTGTTTTGAACTTGAAATTTAGTTCCTAAATTTATGTGTGACAAGTTATTTGATTTTTAATCTTTACCAAATTTGTATAATATGATACACTTGATGCCTTTATATATGATGACAAAATTGTTAATTTTTGAAATTAAGTTTGGGGTTTCACTTTGTTTAATAATAAAACTAAAAAAAATTATTTAAAAATATTTCTATAAATATTTAATAAAAATGTCAATTTTATTAAGAATATCATCATCAGTTGTATACAAAGATTAAATTGAGTCTCAATCTAAGGAGAGACAATATTGCTTCATTTTTATAAAAATTGGGACTAAATTGAAACTAAAAACAAATATAGGGACCAAATTGAGTTACTTTGACACGTGGCACAACGGTGAAATGACACGTGTCAAAAATAAAAAAAAAAATCAAAAAATTCAAAAAAAAATTCAAAAAAAATTAAAAAAAAATTTAAAAAATTTAAAAAAAACTAGAAATTGACACGTGACATTGACTTTAACACCGTCTGGTCAAAGTGACATTGACTTTAACACCGTCTGGTCAAAGTTAACTGTGAGGACCAAATTGAGTCATTTTTAAAAAAATGAGGACCAAATTGAGACAACGAAAAACGTAAGAAGCAAAATGAAATTTCATGACAAATAGAAAGACCAAAAGGGTAATTTAACCTAAAATGTATTGAGATTACTCTGAAATGTTAGAGAAGTAGTTTGCAAACAATTTATGATTGAATTGAAATGTATATTTAAGCTTAAATTAATTTGAATGACATGTGTGTATAATATATAAATGTTTAATGACATAATATTTACCTGAGTTGGACTTGCATTTGAATAATTATCAATTTATATTGAGTGCATGAAATTATATTGTATGAAATCATTTGAGGTTACCTGGTGAAAATATATTGACTAATTTGTAAAGTATAAGTATTAATTAAGCACAAGAAGCTATAATTAATAGAGATATATGTTTAACTTATTATTTAAACCATTGATATTAAAATATTAAGTGATAAAAGAAGAAGAAAAAGTTCTTGAACACCAAAAACACATTGGTGGATGTAGGAATGTTGGTGCAATAAATATCCTGACTTGTAAAGTTGAGATCCACTCATAAATTATTATTTTTTTAAATTAATCAAATATTAGTTTATAATAGAATATTCTTAATTCAGATCACTAATAAAAAACAAAAATGCTTAATTTACATGATAGGCAATCAACTTTCTTAAATTCAATACATATATTTGTCATTTGAATTAAATGTTGCTCATTCTTAGATCAACACAACTACATGTATTTTTGTCAATAAAAAATGACAAAGTAGATTAAGTTGGAATGAAAAGTGTTCCAATTAAATTAGATAATAAATTATTCTAAAAGTAAAAGTAAAATAAGCAATAAATAATTTTAACATTTTATATGATATTTATATATATATATATATATATATATATATATATATATATATATATATCCATCACGTCAATAATGATTTCCTAACACAATTTTTAAATTGAAAACATTATTCACAAACTAAATGCATAGTAAATAAATAAAAATGAGTTTAATTACATTTAAATTCTCTTTTTACTTTTACCGATTTTCTTAGTTCCAAATTTCATTTTATTCAATCTGATAGTTCATCAACAGAGAAATAATTATCTGATACTTAATTTATGTCTAGTGAAATAATTCACGTAAAAAAGCGTAATAACATTTTTATAAATAAGTAGAAGATATTTATGTCAAGCTCTTTATTAGCTCACATAAATAAGATAATTTATGTCAAATACTATTGGGTCTAACATAAATTGTCTAGTCAACCAATAAGGAGTTTGACATAAATTTACTTTTATATATCATATATAGGTTCTCATTATTTTTCATTGTGCGAAACATGTCAAAAATGCTTTTTCGAGTTAGTTTGTCTCTAATGATGAAATAATGCTAGTTTGAGATTCATTTCTGACCAAGTCTTCTTTTTCTTCTTCTTGTATGATGGGCTTCTATTGGACAACTTTTGTCCAATTTGTTTCGTCGTTGAGTTTTGTTTTTGCTAAACTTTTCCTTTTAATTTGTGATCGTGATTGTGATTATTTCTTAGAGAACTCGGTTGTGGTTTTGCGTGAGCGTCTTGTTGTTTGTATATCATGTTTGTCACATTAAGAATATGTTGTAGTGGTAAGAAAAACTTGTGTCTTTTGGATTTTTATGACATTTAAAATCAATAATGAATATTTGTTCTTACCTTAGTTTATTTCTATCACAAATAAAAAAAAATGATAAAATGAGTATTTCTGAACTTGTTTCAATTTTGTGTGTTGTCTATCAAATAACATTTTTTATAAATTTGAAGAAGAGTTACTGAGTGTTACTTATTTGAAATATATTATAATTTATGTATTATAAGTATGTAGATAAGCAAAAACAAACTTTTCATTTATTAGATTAGAAATTAATGGGTGGTCTGTTAGCGGTTCGATAGAAGGTGCAATTGTCTTAACCCGTTCGTAAGATGAGATTTGCATCTCACATATATATTATGAAATTGTCTTATCTCTACTTGATATGGGATTTCCAACACTATACATATATTGTTTACTTTTAATTTAAACATGAGATGGATATAATTTTTTTCACCAATCAGAGACAAAAAGAAAATACGAGTTGATTTATAAAAGTTAAATAAGAAAATGGTAGTTATGTTTTTAGGTTAAGATAGAAAAAATAAATGTTTTTATTTCTCATTTATCTTTCTTTATTTCTTTAAAACTCTTTCTTTATCTCTTTTTGGGAGAAGATTTTTTTTCTTCTATAATTAGGATTTCAATGTGGTTCTTTACCAAGCCTTTGGAATCGTAATAGTGTATTGAATTAATGAAGTTTTGGAATAAAACTTTCTTAGCTAAATTTGGAGTAGTTTTACAATATTGAATGAACAAAAATGTGAAAATATGATTTCAAACTCTTTTATTTTTATTTTTAGATCGCTAACCTAAGAGATAGTGATTTTGTATTAGTGTTGATTTAATGATGTGATTTTGAATGAAATAGAAAGACATGTGTGTATTGATATGTGAAAACCTTCACATGACTTAATTGTAAGTGTTTTATGATTTTTATTTTTTACATCTCTCACTTAATTGACTTAAGTGCAAGTGATTTATGATTTTTATTTTTTAGATGTCTCACTTTGATTAGTTATTACTCAAGTGAGATAGATGTTGAATACTGATTTCCAAATATGGAGTTTTTTTGCAAGCAATGAGGTACATCATTCAAGCAATAACTCATCATTCAAGTTATGGTTTTTTTATTGAATGATGTTTCTTGAACAATGAAGTGTCACTGAAGTAACAATTCATCTTTCAAGTGAAAAAAAGACTAAATGCATTCTTTTTTTAGGATTATATCGTTTAAGTGAGAACAAATCGCTCGATTGAAGGTAGCTCGTTCCAGCAATATTTCCTATTTTTGTATTATATGTTTTGCTATTTAAAGGTGTTTTCATATGATATGATTTGTATATAATTGTATTGTTATATGGTATTTTGATTTCATTCTTGAAAAGTTAAAGGTTGTCTTCTAATGAATAATTGGAAATTCAAATATAGATTTTATTAGTGGTGTGAAGTATGGGTGGCAATGCGGCCCGCCCCGCCCCACATTTGGCACGTACAATGCGGGTTGGCACGCCCTACCCCACATTTTAATTGTGGGTTGAAATGTTTGGCCCGCCCCGCATAACTACGGGCTCGCGGGCCAGGCCGCTTTTTTTTATTTTTTATTTTTAAATTCTGATGATAAAACTTTCAATATTCAAAAAATTGGAAAATTTTAAGAAGTTCACAAAATTAAGCAAAGACTTTGAGAGAGTTTGATGATAAATTGATAATTTAACATTTTTATCATGTTCGTACTATGACATACACGATCTATTCTTTAAATTTTAGCACAGTAAACAATACATAATACTTGTCTTTATCGGTCATATAAGAATTTGAAACATTAATGCAAGAGTCCATAAAAAAATAATTGATATACACAAGTACAAATTTTTAATTTTTAATTTATTATTATTATTATTTTTATTTATACTGGCTTTGTGGGCCAGCCCGCGCGAACCACGGGATAATGTGAGCCTACGGGTTCACTATCCTGGTCCACCCCATGTTATTTTTGCAGGTTTGCGAACCGGTGCGAGTCGGTCCGACAGGTCATATCAGACCCATATTGCCACCCCAAATGTGAAGGTTAGTTATACAAGGTTTCACTAATAACCCAAACCATATAAATGAATGTATCTAGTGGTAAGAAGTTGACAAAGGATTCACAATACTTTAAGATTTAAGTGAAACTAATTTCGCTGGTCAGAAAAAGAAAAAAGTTCACAAATTTATTGGAAAGGAAATGCAAATACCAATGGAATTTCAACCTTCTTTTTCCACTTCACTTTTTTATATACAATCCTACGGTGTATATATATATATATTTGACTCTGCAGCCTCTGAGAAAGAAGCAAACAATCTAACATACTCCCTGCTAAGAGCATACATGCTGTGGTTGAACTTATTCTAAGAAAATAACCTTTTTCAATCTTGTTCCAATTAAAAAAAGATTATTTTTAAAATTAATAATGTGTGTGTGTGTGTGTGTGAACGAATTCACCATTTGGCCTCTAGAATTTTTCCTGAAATGGCAGTGGCAAGTGCTGTAGTGAAATTGGGATCCCTTGTCAAAGAAGTAGCCATTTGTTGAACCAAAAATTGTTGGATAGATGACTTTTGGGCACTTTCAAACAATCCTGATTTGACCAAATCAAGCCTTACAGTTGGACTTGACCCTTTTCCTCCTTCACTTTGCTTTGAACCAATTTCACCTCTTTCATTACAATGGTTATGCTCTCCTTCATATGTTGTAACAAGTATTGTAGGGTCTTCTAAACTCCTTTGCACCTGCACAATATTTGTTCATCACAAAGTTACAAAAAGTTTCACCAATAACTAAGATAAACTTACATAAGATATTAATATCAATCTCGTCTAAAACCTAATACAATGAGTTTATCGGTTTTTTTAACAGTGATTTTGAATTACTACTAAAGTGTGAAAAAAGTTACCTTCTTTTTAACGGGGCAGGTTGGGGCAAAGGAGCACCTGAAGTAAGCTCTAGGAGAAGGGTTATCCCTAGTGACCTTTTGACCATATTTCCTCCATTGATATCCATCCATCACATACTTCAATTACACCCAAAAAACAAAATCAAGATTGTTAGTATTATTATTCAGAGATAACTAATCAAAATTGAAGATGCTAATCACAAGTTTAGTAACTTACTAAGCTGTTATTAGAAGCTTCTGTCTTTACAAGAACCTTTTGAACCTTTGGGGAGGAGCTGAAATCCTTGTACCTTTTGAAGGAATCCTCTGTTATGGAGCTGCACTCACCATTGTTGTTGTTGTTGTTGTTAACAACACCAAATTTGTTGGTACAACACTCACTCTCTGCTTTTCTCTTGCGTGATTCAAGTTGCTCTTGCTCTAAATTTGTGTTCATCAATTGGGTCAATTGCTTCTGCAAAACCATGTAGCTGTCACACAAGTGGGTCAACATCTCAGTCAACCTCTTGTTCTCACGTCTCAGCCTCTGCAACTCTTCCTCCAAAACCATGTCCTGCTCACAGAATGTTCGGTGTCAGAAATTCAAGAAGTAAAATGATTCTTTTTGTACCCTTTTCTGGATACAAACCTTCATACACAACAACAATTTTGATTCTTACAGAAAACTGATGCTTTTTGTGTATGAGAATATGTACTAACCGTGTGAAGAGAAGAAGGATGAACGTTGAGATTGAGTGAAGTATCCAAGCATGTTGGTTCCATTGAAGATTGTTGGAAGAGAAAATGAAATTAATGTTTGGGAGAAAGTGAGGGGAGAGATATATAAGAGTGAGGAGAAGAGAGGAAAGTTGCAGGAAATGAGAAGAAAAAGCAACATGATGAACTCACGTCACCCAAATGTCGTCACTGCTTTGCTTTGGTGTATATTTAAGCATACACGTTTTGTTTTTGAAACATTATTATTATATATTAATAAAAGGTTAAGTCTGTTTTAGTTATTAAAATTTTACATGAAATAAAATTTAGGTTCGTATAAAATTTGATTCAAATTTTACAAATAAATAAATATAATTTTTTTATTTAATTAGTTCAACTTTTTTAAATGTTAAATCCATTTTTTAACTTATTCTAAAGTGAAATTATGTTAAATTATATAAACAATTAATATGTTAAAAAAACTTAACACAATAAAAAATAATTGAATTATAGAAAGGGTTAAATATATTTTTGATCTCTTAACTTTTAATGAATTTTGGAATTAGTCTATTTTAAAATTTTTGACCAATTTAGTCTTTCATCTTTCAAGATATGTGTAATTAGTCCTTTTAATCAAATTTTGTTAGGTTTATTTAATGTTTCGTACGCATTCGAGATTGTATTTGAGTTGTTTATACTGTTTAACATATTTTTGTTTTAATGTTAAGTTAAATATTATTATGAAATGTGCTTGAAATATTAAATAAACTTAACAAAATTTGATTAAAATGACTAAATTCACACGTATTTCGAAACATAATAAATTGGTCCAAAGTTTTGAAATAGACTAATTTCAACATTTACCAAATGTTAAGCAAAAAAACATATTTAATCCTTCAAAACAATTTATTTATTTAAAAAATTTGAGAATTAAAATATATAAAAAAATTTCACAAAAATAAATTTTAATTTTGCATCAGAATTTAAAAACTAAAAAAATATTTATCCCCTTAATAAACCGTCGTTTTATTTGTCGGTTGTTTTATATACAGGTGACACGACAAAGTTAGAACAAAACTTCTTCCATATTTTATTTCAGCTTCTACCTTCCATATGTCATCTGTGAATTACCACTTTTTTTCCCAATTAATAAAACTGTTTAAGTTCCTTTTCAAGTATTAAAATGTATATTAATTTAGCATCTAGATTAATATTTTCATTGACATTAAAGAATTCATTTGAAGACTGTTTCATTAATTGAAACACTATGTAACATGATTTTGAGGATCGAATAAATAATATGTTTATTATAATAAATGTTATAAAATTATAATTATATAACACTTATTATAATAAAAATGTATAATTTTAGTATATATATATTTTAATTTTATTAACTTTATTAATTCTATTTAAATTTTATTAATAATTGAGATAATAATTCTTTTATTAAAATTGTAATCTTTTATTATATTAAAAATAAAATATTACTTGTTATAATTAACAATTATTTAATTTTTAAATACAAAAAAAAAATGTATGAAATTTTTATTTAAAATATATTCAAAAAATATTTCGGAGATGAATTTTTTTTAAATCATTTGTACTATTGAAAAAATATATAATTTAAATATTTAACGCAATCACCTACTTAAATATAAAACAACCAAGTTAGAAATAATATGTATAACCTCCTTATCTTTTATAATAATAACAATAATAATAATAATAATAATAATAATAATAATAATTACATCATTAATATTTTTTCATAACTACTTTATATATATATATATATATATATATATATATATATATATATAAATTCACAATTCTATCTTATTTAAATTTTGTAATTATTTTTCTCTTTTAGATTTAATTAACTATATGTAACAATTCAATTAAGTACATCATCCTATTAATTATAGTATCACAAAGTATTAAGCATAGTTAAACTTATAAGTAGATATTATACTATTCCACAATAAATTATATTTTAAAACTTTTATACATATGTAAAATTCCATAAAGAGGATGATTTGTACAATATAAAATTCTTATACCTAAGGTATAATTCTTTACTATTCAACCTTCAATAGTCTCATCGTTGTTCATCTTTCTCACATGTATTATCATTTGTTCACGTACAATATACGATTATCGCAAATAGATATCAGACACCACAAAAACAAAGGGTAAACTTATTTATGAATTTCTTTCATGCATTTCATACTACGTCTTTCGTGTTTGAATCAGATAATTATCATTCATCAAAATATTGATATGATTTAGACTCAATTCCAAAATAACATGTATTAAGTCGAATATGAATGAAGTCATGCACTGTCATGTAGTCTTATAGTACAATGTCATGACCGACCTAGATTTACACGGCCTATTACAATGTCAATCAAAAAACTAATATATTCCTACCAAATAATCATTCATTCAACATAATCCAACAAAACCTCCAACTTGTTCTTGTTTCACATAACCATTGTAATTTCAAACCATACTCATTTATCTATTCGATTGAAAATCTTTATATATTCAAAGAAATGTATCTTTCAGATTTCATGGAGGATTATAAATACATGTTATATATAATATGTGATGGTTTATTGCTTAATATGTAACTTGTAATAGTTTAGTTAGTAATGTAAATCAACTGATTCCACTAATATTGATAACTAAAATAACCAGAAAAGATAAAAACCATTTTACAGAGCAAAAATAAACTTACTTTATTTTAAAATCTGATATGTTCAAAATACTCCTTAGCTCCTCAATTTCAACGTGACATTATCACATTTTAAAATAGATGAGAAATGAAGAAGAAATTAAGTAAGTCTATCCACAGTAAATAAATTATCAAGGATAAAATTATAAAAGTAATTAAATAATTATTCTAATAATTATTCGTTATTTTTAAAAATATAATGTATTTCAATAGTAATTATTGTAATTTATTTTTTATACTTTATTGTTATAAGAAAAAAAAAAGTAGACAAACATACGCCTAATAATGGTCTTCTATCACACTTCTATCCTCTCTTTTTTCATTATTTCTATTATCACATCATTTGTTATATCACTCTTTTTTCTTCTTCTATATCTCGCTCCTTTTCATTTTCTACACTTTTTTTTTTAATTTCTATTAACGGTTATTATGATTTTGTATTACCACCAACTAATAAAAAATAATCGTTAGCATAATTTAAAAAAAAAAAGATAAAAATCAACAACTTCATCAAATATATTTAACTTTAAATTGATTTGATGATAGTGTTACAACATTTACATTTTAATAACACTATCATCTGTTTCTCATAAATAAAAACAAAATATGATATTATTTTTTCAAATTTAGTTAACATCAACTTATCCAATTGGTATTAAAATAAATTTGAAATTTATAAATTAATATTTTGATATATCATTTCAAATTAACGAGTGATTCTAAAACAATTTCATAAGCTGAAATATGTAATGATTTTATTAAAAAAAAAAAAACACATCAAACTATATTAGTGTGGAAAGACGTTGATGTTTGATCTTCTAAGAGTGCTTGAAAATTTAATTTCACCAAGTGGTTAAGCTTATCTCTTTAAACATTAATTGTTGACGTTGAATTTAGAAATATTAATTTTCAATCAGTAATAAATAAAAAGAGTACCTCTTTGACTTTGTAACATTTTAAGCTTTTCATTTCTCATTGATAATGAAGTCTTTCTAAAATATTCAGTATTGTATTTCTTTTCATTTTTTTATGAATAATTTTTTTTATAATTTTATTGTCAAAATAAATATTTTTTGTGATTTTTTAAAATAATTTTTATTTATTTTGTAGGTACTTTTATAACTAAAAAATAATTAAATTTTAAAAAACAGTCAATTAAAAAATATTATTTAAAGGATAAAATTAATAAAATAATTATTTTAATTAAAAAAATTATACAAAGGATAAAATTAAAAAAAATGTGGAAAAAAAAGGAGAAAGGAGGTATAGAGTCAGTGATATTTTTTTTCTACCACTATTGTATTTATCTTATTTATTTTTACTCCTCCCTCGTATACTTTAAAAAGTTATATAATTTCTATTTAAAAAAGTGCATCACGTTTCATGCATAAACACAAAATTGAAACAACCATAGCTTGTCCTTTCTGATAAAAATAATTATAAAAAATATTACATGTGTTGAATCTTCAATCTTCTGTTTTCATGTAATTATTGATGAAAAAACACGTTTTTGCCTCTTGATTTTCTGAACATTTTAATTATATTTGTTTGGAAGATAAATTAAGATAACTTTATTTTTGTGAATTTCATTTGTTTGGTTTTAACTTTTCCCGCAAAAGAAATACTGTTATGTAAAATACAAGTAATGTTATAATTTAAGTTTTCAGGATAAATATTTTGTCTTTCCGTGTGATCTTATTAGTAGTATTTGATGATTTTTTTTGCTAGTTGAAGCATTTATAAAAAAAAAAACGTTTTTAAAACACTGGTAAGTAGTTTCAACATATTCTTGATGGAAAATTTCTCCTTAACTAATTCATTTGAGAAGAATAAAAAAAAGGACATAAATTTAGATAAGTTCGATTATACTTAAAAATCAAGTTTTTATGGATCCAACTTTATCTATCGTAGAAAGAGAGAAAACATTTTTTGTAAGCTGAAAAATTTAGAATGAACAAAGAGTTTGTTCGGATAAATATTTTAAAAAAATTGTTTATTTTTTTTAGAGGATTTTAAATATTTTACAATAAAAGATGTTATTTGGATAAGGTGTTTTAAAAGAAATTGAAATTTTTAGAATTCTATTAAATTAATAAAATTATTTAAAATTAGATAATTTCACATTTAGTTTAAAAGATGAATTTAAAAAATTTTATATGTTATCATTTTTTTTATATATTCGTATTTTTCTCATAGTTCAACTTTTGTTGTGCATTATTGATTTGATTAAAATCGAGATATTATCAAAATAATCATTTTTAAGTTAATATCATTATAAGAATTTTGTTTATTATCAATATTTTTCACAATAAATTTTAATTTATTAACGGATTTTGAATGTAAATTTTACCGATGGATATTTATGTCGAAACAAACTAAATCTATAAAATTTGTCGGATTGATAACTTATTATTATAATTATCAACAAATATTTTTATCAATACTTAATCATTATATTTATTAACAATAGATGGAAAATAAAACCTAAAAAGATAAAAATAATCTGAACCGGTGGTGGTGGTGCGATTGTCAGTGGGGAAGAAAAAAAAAGTAAACAAAAAATAAGAGAATGAAAAGGAAGAAAGAGATCCTATCGTCCATTTAATAAAAAATTTTACTGAGAAATTTATGTCTGTTGATAATTCTTGATAAATATAATTTACCGATAAATTTTGGTTGTTACTAACAAATAATGACTTTTTATTATTACTGACAAATAATAGTGATAATATATAATATTTTTTTAGTGTGTTGGATATGAATTTTTGTAGTGTATTAAATGGAATTTTCTTACTGGTATTAATTAATAATTATTTTATGATTTAAATTGTTAAATTATTTTTTTATCACAATTATATATTACTAGATATTAAATAGAGTTTTATCGGACGGTATGTCAGGAAAATTACTTTATTTTACATATGTGAATTATACTTCTTTTAATTGACGTCTGGCATGATTTTGTTTATCAATGTATAAGTTGATTTTTATCATTTTATGAGAGATACAAAATGTTATTCTTTATTAATAATTTATTACAAAAAAAAAAAATCTAATGTTATCTCAAAAACTCTCAGACAACATTAAGTATGGTTTTTTTTTTTTTAATCAATATCAGTTGAGGCAATTTTTAGCCAACGTCAATAAAAAGTCGGCTAAAATCACCCAACTATCAACATTCTAAAAAATAACATTAATTGATTTCAACCTAAACAATTATAGCAAATATCAACTTAAAACAATATTTGTTAACATTAATTGAGAAAAGTTTCATAAATATTAGTTAATTTTTTATTTTATAAACGTTGATAAAAAATAACATCAAGATTGACTACCAAATATCATCAATGTTAGAATTTTTAAATTTGTACTTTTATTTAATATTTAAATAATTTTTACATTTAGTGTAATTAAAATACTTCATCCAAACAAGAAAATAAAATTCACTATATTTGAATTAACTTATTCACACAAAACATTTAAAAAATGAATCAATATTTAGGGATTTGTAACTATTTTGAAACATTGTAACAATGTACAACTTTTTTATGCAAGATAGTGCAATATATTATTGAATATATTGTATTGTAGTATGGTGGGTGATGTTTGAATAAATTGTATATATGGATTTTATGTTTTTCACATTGCATCCAAAATAGCAACTCATTTTAAAAATATTACGGAAAAGGTTGAATTAATGTGTTACTTTCAACATGGTTATTGACACGACTATTGAAAAGTCACAAATTTTCAATATTGATTGTCTACTTTTAATACCAATTTTAAGGTTAAAAATACCAACTTGTTTCACCAAATTCAACTCACTTTGATATATATGAATGAATAAATAAATAAATCCCTATATCTTAATGTATGAGTAAATAATAAAATAGTTGGTACTTACTAAGCAAATCAATCTCTTATACTGTTTCATGCAACACGTGTCTTTGAGTTAGCCCTTGCATAAAATAAACCTTTTTTAAAATAAACTTTTTTTAAAATATGAATCTCGTGCAACTGTCTGCATTCACTTTTCAGAAGCTTGAGGAGTCGCCAAATCCACGTGGTTATGGTTGTGGTCGGAATACAAATATTAAATGGTTTCAAACTAACTTGTGAACTCAACACATTTAACGAAATTATAATTAAGTACTACTTGATTTAGGTTCGAATAGGTAAATTTTAAACAAAATCAATGAAGTTTCATCATTAAGTTCCAATATTGATTTCATATTTTCAGCTTAATGTAAGCTTTGAATCAATCTAAAATAATCCCATCTCAACATTGTAGTAGAAACATATTTAAGTCAGTGCAAACATTATTTTAGAAGTTGAGTTAAATTTAAATTCAACTTTTTAAAATGGTATTAAAATTGTTTCAAATTCATTGCAATAAAAAATGTTATTTATTAGACATATAGTATCATTCAGTAAGCTACTCTTATAAGTCAATTTAGTGGAGTTAAGTTGAACTTAAATTCAATTTTTAAAATCATATCAAATTATTATTATATATATATATATATATTATTTTATTTTATTTTAATTTATTTGTATATATACTTAGAAATTAATATTTAAAGCATATTTAATTATATAAATATTTTATAAGTTTTGAATTGATTAATTGGTATTTTTAATTGGATAAATTAAAATAATTATTATGTTAAATTACTCTTTATAACTAATAATTAAAATTTAATTTGTAAATTTTAATAATTCAAATTATAATAGTATTGCATATTTACGCTCTTAACCTGCTAAATTTGGCGGGCTAGACTAGTCGGACCAAAATAGACTGGCGAGTTGAAAATTGCAACTCAATCTGTCCTGTTTTGACAAGTTGATGGTTGGTACGTGCTAGTGCCCATTTTGACACTCCTAAAAATAACTCAAACAAAACTATTTATTTATATTTTTTTTATAATAAGTATAATTTGCTTATATTGTGCGGAGGGTAATTTTTATTATGAATTTAGTGTGAACTTCCATACTTTGTATTCATTTATTTTATTTTTAATAAATTTTATATGATGACAAAATATTGATAAGTTATGAGGTGTCAACATAATTGAAATGTTAAAGTTTATAATGATATCTAACGTGACCTTATTTAGAATGGGAGAAGCCTTATATTGAAAAACTCTTCGCAAATCACAAATATTGTATAATATAATTAAGAATTAACAAATAACCTAGGAAAAGATATTTCTTATTCAATTTATAAATAAATCTCTTAGAAATGTTTAAAAATGTATAAGTATGGTCATCTACTAATTTACTAAAAAAATAACTCTTATTATTTAGTATCATGTGTACCTCCTATTTATTATAGTTTCATCTTCGGTTAACTAAAGTATGGTGATTGCATTTTACCATTTCTAATAGTATTAATAACTAATCATTTGTCAAGAATCTTAGTTTGGTAGATAAATTTAATGAGTTTAATTTTATATGTTAGGTTCACACGTGGTCATGATACTATTAAATTGGTCAGACCCACAATTTTGCTATAACAAATCAAATTAGTCAAAAACATCATAAAATAATAAGAAGTTTAAATGTTTCATATGAACGTTTGAATTTCTCTTCTATGTAATTTTTTTAATACAACATCTTCCAATTTAATCAACGCATTTAAATATATCCACTACATATATCAAATTACACGTGATTGTTTTAAATTATTTAAATATCTTAAATTCAAAATTTTATATGTAAAATTGTTTTAAATATCTGGACTTAATCATAGTAGGCATTTTTTTTTCATAAGCAATATTTATAAGAAAAATAGTCAAACTTTCATTAAAATAAACAATAAGTTAATATTATGGCATAATTAGTAACGTGAGTCTTGTATTTAGAAAATTGATTGTTTTAGTTATTTTATTATATTTTTATTCAATTGAGTCTCATGCTAAATTGAGTTAATGTAATCTTATATGTTAATTTGATATTAACATAATTTTAAAGGTAGATGCTAGTCCAATAAAATATTAAATAATAATTTAATTTCTATATTTAAGCATATGAGATAACGTGGTTTTTATAAAGTTTTTACTCCATTGAGCTATTATCATTTTTTTTAAATAGAGTTATGCGTTTTTTACTGTGAAATCAGTATTAACATTGTTAAGATGTGACATATGTAGTTCCAAATATGTATTCTTTGTGATACAATCTCTCATATTTAATATATTTGTTTTTGTCTATTGTATTATCATTTTTTTAAAATAGAGTTATGCGGTTTTTATTGTGAAATCAGTATTAACATTGTTAAGATGTGACATATGTGGTTCCAAATATGTATTCTTTGTGATATAATCTCATCGGAATTGTCTCCTTCATATTCAAGATATTTGTTTTTGTCTATTATATCATCACAGATAGGTTATGAACTCAATTGTGACTTCTTAATTCATTTTTCGAATCGTTCTAACGATGCTGATAAAAAAATACCACATTATCTTTATATAAAAAATATTAAAATTCAATTTAGTGAAAAAAAATATAGAAACCAAATTATTAATTAGTTTTTTTATTAAAAAAATTAATTTAGTCAATCATATTTATTCTATTTAATAAAATTTGATACTCGATTTAATAAAAGAATAATTTAAAAACCAAAGATCGAATTATTAATTAAACCTTGATATTATTTAGTTTTGCTAATTAAAATATATTGTTTGAAATATTTTTCACCAGGACTTAATATTAGGATTTTGCACTAAGAAAGATAAATTTATTGGGTTTTTGTAGTTTTCCATAGATAATAAAAAACAAGGCATGGAGAATAAAATTTCAATTGTTTGAAGGGATTTTGAGATAAGATAACAAATGTAGCTAACTGTTTTTTATATTTTATTATAAAATATTGTTTTTATTTCTTGTAATTGAATCAATAAAGAGTGTATTAATAATATGTAAAAAAAAAATCAACTTAGATAGATAAACAAACGTCAAATCTAAAATCCGAGTTTATTTTAATTATGAATGAGAGACATTAGTTAAGACAATTATATTATTGAACTGACAACAACTATGGTTTTGGATTCAATGCCAATATTAATCAAGATCAATACGTGTTCTTAATTAACAATTTAATATCATAATTTGAAAATGATATGGGTGACACCTCATTCAATCGTAGACATTTACACGTCACTCGATTACGTTAGGGTAGGTTCTTTAATTATTTCTATGTTTTTTTCCACACGATTCAATTTCCATACTTTGAAAAAGTTGAATTTTCTTTGTTCTTTCTTTTTCTTTCCAACGAATATCTCAGTCGTTTTCATATTTTCCTATCTCAAAGGAAATTGCTCTCTCTTTTGAGCATCTTGTTCTACACAAAACATTTTTTTTTCTTCGACGTTGATTTTTATCCTCCATTAATGGCGGGTCTAAATCAAAGAATAGTGTTGTGCATGAAATTCCATATCTTTGATGAAAATGGAAACTGGGTTGCACTTGCTTTCAGTCAAAAACTTTTTATTAATTAATTTCCCAACTTTTCAATTATTAAACTCTTAGTTACTTACACTCGTGCCACCACACTTATTTAGGTGTTGGAAAAATGGGTGGGTATGTTTCTTTCTATCTTAAATTTTCATAAAGTGCTTTTGAATTTGCATTTAATATATTTCTGAATTAATTCAATTTGTTGGTGTATCATATTGAGTTTTAGTGTTTAAAAAAAAGATTATAAAATTATAATCGTGATATACTTTATAATATATTCTATGATATTTTAAGAGATTCTCATATATTTATAAATATTTGTCTTTCTCAAACCACAATAATTTTAACAAAGTAATTAAATACTCAAATACAAATTTTACAGCATGTAGTGATTCTAATGTATCATTACACTTAAAATTGAAATACTAGCCTTAGATAAATTATCTAAATAAGGATATTTGTTTTCATAAGCGAGGAGTCTTAAATAATTTAAAATATTGAGGTCAAAATCCTCACATTATTTAAAAGTAAAATAAAAAATCTCGTGTTCCTTAAAAAGTATGGTCAATATTAGTTTGCTTATAAATAACAATTTTTACATGTAACGTGCTTTATTATCTATTCAGCTATAGCTAGATGAAATATATAATATTAACACCAAATATATATAATATAAAATACAAAATTTAATTACATTCTTAAAAAACTATTCACAACAAAACTGAGGGAAATAAAACACAATACAACAACTATCTAATTTCAGTTAACTTTTTTACTTCCATCTTTAATACTATGTGTTGTCTTACCAAATATAATAATAACAATACATATAAAAAAGAAAAGGAGTGAGTTAATTTTAAAAGAAACAACGTACAACATAAAACATAAAACATATATTAATCATATCACACTATTATCATAACAAAATATACATAAAATATATATTAATCATGTCACACTATTATCATAACATGCACACAAAAAGTTAAAAACTAATCACTTTCGTAAAATATTACTTTGATGCATTATTATAACACTTGAATAGTCTTTGTAGACAACATAAAATTCACGTAAAAATACATGAAAATAAAAGTTTAAAATACATAAGTATCTATTCAATGAAACTTCTATTCTATTATTATAATTATGAAAACTTAATCATAAGAGTAGAGAGTATACTTAAAAAAAAGTTCACTAGTTAAGACAGATTCATGAACTAAATATCATATTAAATGATTTTTTTTAATTTAGTCAATTAATGTTGTTTAACTCATTTTTTTAATATAACAATTATTATTAAGATTCAAACGAAAAAATAATAATCTAAGGAAACAATAATTTATTTAATAAGAGAGTATGGAAGCTTAAATATCATATTAAATAAATCATGTCGACAACATACAACATGCAATGCAATGCATTTTCGTGTATAAATGCATGAAAGACCATAAATTGGTGATTTAGGTCAATCATAATAATAAGGTTTTCAAAAGAATGTTTCAAAATCAAGCAAGTCAAGTCATGCCAAACTACCAAATCGTTTTTATAGTAATGTGTGGTCATCATGATGACATGTTCAGATGACATCTTCTTGCGTATTTTATTATAAGGAAATTATAATGTCATATAACTAAACCAAAAAGTAAAGTTTAAACATAATTATGAAAAAAAAAAAACATCTTACAAATTGTCTTATTACAAATCGGGACAAACTTTTTAAATAAAAATACATCAAACTCCTTCTCTTTGATAAGCAATGAAGAAGTGATAAAAATTACTAAAACTGAAGGGTTAAATGCAATTCAAAAGTAAACTTTAAACAATTTGTTAACAAAATAAATGTATATTTTTTAATTTAAGAAAAATACTTATAATTTGAAACTGATGAGTGCGCAAGAAACAAAAAATGTAGTCATCAATGCAGGCTAGCTGCGGACCCACGGGACCGGATCTACTCAGACTCACATCTTGCGACTCATGAGTTCAATGACAATTTAAATGACATTATATTTTATAAAATTAATTTTTTTTGTTATGTAAATTTTATTACAAATTATGCAATTTCTTATGGAATTATTTGAACAACCGCACTCTACATAATTTAGGATGTGGTTAGATTAGTGTTTAAAATATCAAGTTTGGTTAAACTTAATTTTGATTTTAAGTTAAAAGTAAGTTTGATCTAGCTTGTTTAGATACTTTTATTTTCGAAATTACAATCAGAGTTATTTTGGATGATATTAATAAAAAAACACTTTGTGAGTATTAAATTGACCATGAATTTTATATTATATTATTAAGATAATTCTTTTTCATAAATCTAAATCGATAATTTACAATTAATATATCATATTTTGATATCGAAAGAAAATTATATATTGTTTTGATCTTAAGTTTGTCGAGATAATATTTTCAAAGTCAATCATCACATATGATGTATTATATACTTTAGAGCTTAGAATTTATTCACAATTTTATTTTTAAAAGGTGTCTCAGAGGATAGAAAAATATGTATTTAAATTGTTTTTAATGTTTCGACCTCAAATTTATTGAGATAACATTGTTATGGTCAATCATCGCATCCAAGGTATTGTCCGTTTTGAAGTTTGGAGCTCCTCTATGATTTTGTCCTTAAAAGGCACCCTAAAGAGTTGAACAAGAAAAATGTATTTAAATTTTCCTTGGTCTTTACTTTTAAACAACGCGCCACTATTGAGTGTATTGAAACAAGCCCCCTAGTTGAGGGCTAGGAGAGTTTTTGTCCTCAAACACAACACCAATATTCTGACTTCAAGTTCGTTGATATAACATTGTTAGGTCAATCACTACATCCAAGGTATATTGTACACTTTGGAACTCAAAGCTCTGTCACAATTTTGTTATTAATATGGATGTATGTAAACTAGCATTGATTTCGACTCTTAAACAATGTTGAACTATTGGATGTATTGGAACAAACCCTCAACTGAGGTCTAAAGGAAAATAAGGGTTCTTTTTTGGTAAGAACATATATTTTGTTATGTTTTAGTAAATTTGAATTTGTATAGTATTTTTATTTTATGTGATTAGGGATAACAACTAGATGGGACGAAAACGAATTTCATTATTCCATATTCATCTCCAAAGTAAAAGTTCATTATCATCCCGGGTATAAGATTTTCATCCCATCCCATCCTTATCTCCCATCGAATAAGGGAAAACTCATATTCGTGCTCATACTCGCTTTCTTACGGTTTCAATATGAATTAATTATTTTTTATAAAAATAGTATAAATCACGTCAAAAGAAACATAATATTATCAAATATTCAATATCGAAAAGACATTGTCATATCTTCAATGTGAAATATTGAAAAATAAATTATAATTATTTAAATTTCATACCAAATAACAATTGGATAAAAGTGAAAGAATATTATATAAAATATTTCACAATTATACACAAATAAGATTTCATAAGAACCAAAACATCCATAAAGTTTGCATACATTAATGAAGATTCGATACAGTTAAAAAAGTTTTTTTAAAAATTATAAAAAAAATCAAAAAAGTTTAAAAATATTTCAAATGTCTCTTTACTACTTTCTTTTCTTAAAGATCAATAAAGATTATATTGAATGAAATCACACCGAAAAAAAAAATATTAAACTAATAATAATTCAAATTTAGACATAAATATTTATCTTTTGAACTTCAATCTATGTTGGATGGTGTAAATAAGATTTATGACAAAAACATTAAATTATTATATTATAGTAAATGAATGATTGTTATGCAATTGTAATGGTAAAATTATATTTATGAGAATGGATTAGAAAATAAGAATAATTATATAAAAAATTATCAAAACACTATTCTACACAATAAAACTAAACAACAAATAAGAATATTGAAAAAAAAAAAGATAAAAATATCAAACGATTTCATTTACCATTGAATAAAATTGCACAACGGACAAAATGTACAATTAAGGATATAATAATATAAAAAATACTTTGGAGATCTTATAAAACTTTCCAAATATCAAAAATATCAAAATAGTTAGACCGCTGAGAGATAATAAAAATTATTTTAGTAAAATAAAATCAAAGAAAACAAAAATTATGATTATAAAATAGAATACAGAAGATAAGTTTTTATATTAACTATTAAATGAAGGACTAACAAGATTGAAAATTTGAAATTGAGAGTCAAAATTTTTTAAGTGAAAAAAGATAGACAATAAATAAAAATATAAGGAAGGAGTAAAAATAAGCAACTTTGTTTTATTAACGTTTTTGCAAAATTAAGAAATATTTTTGTTGTTAGAAGTCTCACATCGACTAAAAATAAGACAATTTCATAATATATAAGTGAGGTGCAAACCTCATCTTACAAACCGATTTTGTGGGTTGAGTTAGGCTTAAAGTCAACTCCTAACAGTTATAATAAAATTTTATATTTGATACTCTAATTTAAAATATATAATTAGAATTTGTTTTTAAATATTTAATAATATTATGATTTTTATCATAATTTTTTGTTTTTTATAAGTTAATTAATCAATACTAAAATAATAAAAAATAGATATGAATATACGAATGTATACTCACTGTAATAAAAATGAATAAAATGGAGACGAGTTTTTTCTTTGACAATAAGTATACAGTAATGAATCTCCGTCCACCCGCCACTGCCATTCCTACTTCCATGAATCCCAATTGTGTGAATCTTAATGATATATACTATTTTTTTATCAAGCTAACTAGTCTTGAATTCATTTTTATATAATATTTGATTGAAAACCAGATGAAATTTCATTACTTTTAGTAAATTGTGAACGATTTCTTTATATAAGATTTCCACTTCACATGAAAAGATGGCAAAAGAAAACATTAAAATATAATATATTTAACGGAATCCAATTAGTCTCAATATTTTATTAATTTTTAAAACATATTATACTTTTACACGAGTGTGTGAACTAAACCAGCTTGAAAGTGTGAACATGACATAAATATGAAGTCACTAATAAGCATCATCCCATGACGTAACATGATCAAACGCCTCATGTTAATATTCAACCTCTTCTACCGCAAATTTTCTGGGAAATTTCCAATTTATTTTGTTCAAATTATACGTGGAACCCACTTTTTATAAATATCCTTTTCTACAAGTTATAAATAGTTGTTTCTACATAAATGTTTTGTGGGTTTGATAAGGGATTATGGTTGTAATTATATTTATATTTATTGAAGTTTAATAAATTCTCTAGTTTCAAATATATTTTTCTTATATGGAAAAGATGTTTATTCGGTTATCATCATGTATTTTCTATTTTTTTTTTCTCCATTCTTTTGTTTTTGTAAGGATTGAGATAATCCTATTGCGGTTAGGTTTATAGAGACGATTTTTTTAGAATATACAATATTAATGAGATCTGAGTTCAATCACATAAAAAATTGATATCACTCTCAACTAAAAAGACAGTGAATTTATGAGTCTTTATCTTTATATAGTGTTCTATTTTTTCATCTTTAACCAATATGAGACTTAGACTCATCTTTAAATTCCTAATAATTACATATTCTCAATATATTTGTTATTGTTGATAAAAAAAAGTATTTGATAAAAAATGTATGAAATGGAAAAAGAAAAGTATGGAAACTTTAAATAATGAAAGGTGTTTATGAAAATTGTTATTCATATATAGTGATATTTGCTTTGTGATTCTGTATTTACAAGTCAATGTCATTTAGTTTGGTGGTGTTGTTGCTTTGTCACATTTATCAGTGCCTCATCTTGTTCAAATAGTGATGGTTCCAGAAAAGCCATGTAAATGGTTTTAGGTCAAATTCGTTTCAAGGTACTTTATATAAGTTTCAGCACCACGAGCCCCACGATACACATAATGCCACCTTTTTTGGCTATACGAATTTTTGGATGATTCTTACGTGTGTAACGTGAAAGATAAAACCTTTGAATAGTTTTCTAACAATTCTTTGAAAGAAGGAGCACCTACGTTCCCATGTTAATATTGAATTCATAGAAAACACCTAAATATGTATTCATACGTTACCTATATTGGTGAAAAAGGTTGTATGTTTGGTTGGTTATGAGTTATCGGCAAGTGATTTTCCTTTGTTGAAACTTTTCATATTCTCTAATGTTTAGGAGAAGTTGCATCAGAGGAAAATATTTAATTCAAAAAGAGGAGCAGTGGTGTTTAATTAACAGAAAAGATAAATATTAAAAGTCGAAGTATGAATCTAAATTTCACATTAGATAAAAATGAGAAAACTGAATTTATATAAAGAATAAAATTTATGAATTCATTGTCTCAAGATTTTTGGTATAATATGGTGTCAATTCCTTATCTAAGTTATCTTCAAGTCTCATTAGTGATGATTTTTGAAGATAAAAAGTCCGATGAATTCTTCTCTTATTAAATCCATCAATAATATAAAGTTGATAATTAGTTTTGATGAACGACTCATAAGTATAATATATTCCTATCATTATCTTAAAACTCTAAAATCTTTCAAAATCAACAAAATTCTTAAATTTTCAACACTCAAAAATATAAATTGTAAAGTAAGTGAAAGTTCTGATATCATTATTTAGAACTAAGCCCCTCAATTTTCTAAGGAAAAATATATTTTTCAAGTTAAATCTTGTTTACTTGTAATTTTAAAGTAAAAATTAAGATAACTTCCTTTACCTTATTGCTCTTATATTATAAGGAATCTAAGTCTTTAAAAGGAGTTATTGATTCACTCAGAAACCTAAAACCTAACCATCACATTAAACCCTAACTCCATATCCAAAGAAAGTTGACATGCATGTCTTAAAATAAGGGTGGATAAACAAGAGGATTTTATCTTTAACTTTCAAAGATCTTAACTTCATAATAAGAGGAAGCTTCTAAAAGATGGAATTAGCCAACTGATCTTTCTGAAACCGAGAAAAAAAGAAGGAAGAAAGAATAAACAATAAGTAAGAAAAAAGAATAACCAAAATCACTCTCTATAATTTGTTTTTAGTTGAGCAAACCAAGCCCATCATCATACTAAGCCCATCTATATCCACACATACCAAGTAATACAAGGTCTTCTTCTTTCTGCTCCCCATTAATACTAACCACAGTCCCATATGAACAAGAAAAAGACTAAAATATCCTCTCTCACTACACAATGCCACCCTGCCACCACCGGTGCTGCACTGTCATCGCTGCATTTCCGTTCTCCGTTGTAATCTTTTTGTGGAAGTAAATTAGATAACTCATTCTAAAAACTCAATCTGAAAAAGCTTATTTTGAAAATTTGTTCTGAAAGCTATCATTTATGCTTTGGAAAGCGTGTTCTAGAAGTTTTTTTTCCTAGAAAGATAGTTCCAAAACATATTCCATATTTTTGGAAAGCTTGTTCCCAAAAAAGTAGTTTGGAAAGCTCATTTCTATGGTATGATATATGTTTTGGAAAACTTATTTCAGAATTTATTTCATATTCTAGAAAATTTGTTTTGGAAAATCTTATTTCATTTTTTTTTTCGGGTTCCAAAAATCTACTTTGGAAATTTTATAAAGTTTGTTCTGGAATATTTCTTGAATAGGTAGTCTAGAAGTCACTTTTTTGAAAGATAAAATGAAAATTTTAGAATGGATAAATACTTGGTTCAGTATAACAAATATTAGCATATTTAATTTCTAATATAAAAACATTATAATCTTAATGCAAAACACTTTAATCCAGTTAATTATATTTGCAGTGCATTAATAGTTGAAGTAATTAAACACATAATTGATTTTTAGTATATTAAAAATTAACCTTGAATGTTTTTTGTTAATAGAGTTCAAACAAAATTAATAGAATTAATTATTTTTACTCAAATTGCAATTAGTTTTTTATTGTGTTAAAAATGAAATATGTTAATATTTATTGTAATCAATCAACTATTTATTCTTTTAAAATTGTGTGGGTGTAAAACAGAACAACTTTAATATAATATCCACAATAAATAATATGGACATGCAAATAATCACAACAAAATTTGGTATTGATTTACATAATCATAAAAAATGCAAAGGTTTTTCAATATATAAAGAGATCCTGACTTGGTTTAACCTGACAAAATTTCATTTGGTTTTGTATGTTTCTGGGATTGGATCTTAACAAGGAAAGAGACAAAAAGATAAGAGTAACATATTTTTCTCATCAAAGATATAGGAAAAAGAAAAGAAGGAATAAAATATATTCTTGTACTATTTATAGTCATTGTACTATTACTTTCTGGTACTATTAAGTTAAGAAATGACAACGATAATTGGTTATGCGTTGTGCTCTAATTTAATCAGGGCTAGCTTTTGTTAGCCCCCCATAAACTGGAGGTAGGTAAATATTAGCTAACTGCAGCTTGGATAAATTCACATTGAAGAGGAAAGATGGGTGGACTTTAGTGAAAATGTCAAAGCAATTGGTTTGAATAGGAAACTGAAAGCAACTGTATGAGACCGGTTTGTGATTTCTCTCTAAGTAGATGACAAACAATGTCTAAATACTTCGTCCATTCATGAAAAATAGGGTTGGCAACTATGTGACGAGCCTTTTGATTATCACAATATAGGATAGGTTGAGGTGAATGAAGAATATGCAAATCTACAAAAATAAAAGTAAGCCATTGAAGTTCACAAGTTGCAGGCAATATTCAACTTTGGAAGAAGAACAAGAAATCATATTTTGTTTCTTTAACTTCCATGAAACCATTGAATTATCAATGAAGAAGCAAAATAAGTAGTAGTCAATTAAGGATTGCCTAGAGTCTACACATGTTGCCCAATTTGCATCTCTGAATCCACGAATTTGAGTATTACAATTTTTGAAAAAAAAAGAGAGCCTTTATTGGGAGATAACGGAGAACCTTGATGGCAACATTGTGATGAGCTTTAGTGGGTCTTGACATAAACTGGCTCAATTGTTGTGTAGCAAATGTTATGTCAAGCCTGGTGATAATAAGGTAAATTAAGAGACCAACCAACCCTAAATATGACATTGGGCCAAGAAGAAACCCAGAGGAGGGCTTGCAACCAAGGATCCCAAAATCCTTGAGAAGATCAAGGCAATTTTTTCTCTAGCATAGTGAAATATCCCTTGTGTTGAGTGGGCCACTTCGATTCCTAAAATATTCTTCAATGTGTCGAGATCCTTAATGTGAAAATTAGAATGTAAAATCCTCTTTATGTTGGTAATTTCATGAGGATAATTATCAGTTAAAACAATGTCATCAACACATATAACGAGAGCATTGAATTCAGAATGATGATTCTTAATGAAAAGACTATGATCAACATGTCGATAGCCATAAGTCAAGAGAAGGGAGGATAATTTCTTATACCACTTTCGGCTTGCCTATTTCATACCATAAAGGGATTCGCGAAGTTTTCAACTCTGAGAGGGGTTGAATCCAGGCAGTCCAACCAATATCATCATATAAACATCTTTAAGCAAGTTTTTGTGTAGAAAAGCGTTACTCACATCTAATTGTTGAATGACCCAATGATTAAGTGAAGTTAGAGTAAGCACCACACAAATTGTGGACATTTTGACCACAAGAGAGAAAGTTTCAAAGTAATCCACACATTCAATTTGAGAGAACCTCTAAACCAAATAGCCTTCTAAGTTAAATTCACAATCTTCAACTCCATCCTTCCTATCTCCTTCGTCATTCAAATCAGCCATATCTAAGTCTTGACTATGTAAAGTTTCATCTTCCTAAACTTCAACTGGAATCAAGTTCTCATCCAAATCCAATGCTTCATTTTGCTCATGCTCATCTTCCATAATCCACTCTTCATCGGATGAACAATCATCAATGTTAATTCGAGCTGGTTTTCTTGTTTGT